>Ga0315914_1007499_pt1 | contig 15070 bp, 9 predicted proteins | sample MpolenodulesMG_FD_203920 | JGI IMG/M metagenome (GOLD analysis project Ga0315914, IMG submission 203920) | Medicago polymorpha root nodule microbial communities from Los Angeles, California, United States - elongated nodules | ecosystem: Host-associated > Plants > Roots > Nodule | place: USA... | reverse complement strand
TTATAACATAACAATTATCAACACAACATAATTTTCAAACATAACATTAATCAAATATAATTAAAAATTATCCAAGATTACATAACATTAAAAATTATCCAAATGTTACATCACTAAAATTTATCCAAGATGTTCAAACATAACATAACACAATCAACTCCTAATAACTACACCCGTACCACTGCCACCACCCCTGCCACCCTAAGTAGCTCCCCTACGACGGTAAACTTTCCCATCATGCACCTCTTTCAACGCATCCTCCAAATGCTGCCATTCCTCAGTCCCTTTCGGCACCAGACCACTTCTCATCACAGCATAGATGTGGCCTCTGATGCGGCTCATCCTTCCGCTAAGTTGTAAGTACCCAAGGTCTCCATCCTCCTGAGCAGCTCGCGCATCAAGGACTTCATGTTCCAGTGGCCTCGACATCGGTACCGGCATGTCAAGAAGAACCATGCGTGGATGAGAATGGCGATAAAACCAATCGATGTATCCATCTACTGCCACCACATCATGAACTGCACGCTCTCCCAACTGTTGAGGTGTCAGCGCATAATCAAGTGCACGCCGAAAACGGTTTGTGATCTCTGCCAAATTAACATCAGGAGGTGCACTCTCAACGGGATGTCTCGGTATGGTCTGAACCCTCCCAAACTGATGAAGCACCCTCTCCGACAGATATCTCACCATGCGGTCTTCGTATCTCAGCCATCCAGAGTAAAGGCTGACCTGCTCAAACCAACGTGTCGCACGGTGGTCTCCAAATGGGTCCATGACAACCCTAGTCAAATCCAGCGCATCCAGATGGTTTCTGTAGTTGTCCACTGTGCCTAAACCAGACAGTGGTAAAAAAAGCATCGCGCGTGGATCCCGATTCTCTCTATATCCTGCCCATACATCCTTGCTTCCCATACCTGGAAGTGCTGAAACACCCAAGCCTGCACCAAAGACAACCACATGTAAATATACAAACCATAAACACTTACATTTAAAAACATAAAACATAATTTTTATTTTATACCTGCAACAAAGTCAGGTATCCTGCCACCTGACTGTAGTTGCAACGTGCATCATTGTTGAGCTCCCTATACAATTGAGCTAGTGTCGCAGCTCCCCATGAATAACCAACAATAAGATCAAGGTCTCTAAAGTACCTCATGTAGACAACATCCACAACCCACTGACTCTTGTCAGTGAAGATCGTGATCCTCACCAAGTATAGAAAATATATGCGGACACACTGGTCCCGCAACCTCCGCACCTCCTCAGTCACACCATACTCGGTCACCAAATCCCTCTGCTCCTTCAAACGCTCCTTGAAAATGCTCTCCATGTAGCCAAATCGGCAATGTGCACCTTTGGTCTTTTCGACCACTTTAAGAGCATCACCCAGATCAGACCCCAAGTACGTCACCATCCATTCCACCTCCTCGTCCCGTGATATGGACCCGTGGGATATGAGCATGCCGTCAATGGGGAGATGCAGCAAACATGCCACATCATCAAGTGTGACTGTCATCTCCCCAAACGGAAGGTGGAAGCTGCAAGTCTCCTCGTGCCACCTCTCCACAAAGGCACAAATTAGACCATGGTCAATCAAGTTGTAGCTGGTATCTTGAAGCCAACCAAGGCTGGTGCCCTGCAATCTGTCCTGCCACCACTGTGCAGCCATGATAGAGATGGTTTCTTTATCATGTATCTCCCCAATCTTCTTTCCGTTGCTGATGCATTTTAATCTTCCACGCCACTGCAAATAATTAAAAACAATACCTAAACATTAGTTTACACTCATGGCTTCATAAACAGATTTAACAGTACATAAACAGACAATATCACAAATATCAACATCATTTTCACACATATTAACATTAATAAAGTGAGTTTAACATCAATAAATACCTCGCCCTCAGACGCCTTCTTGGCCACGTGCACATGGTACTTCCACAGCAGGCCAGTCTCGTGTGGGCCACCGAGATAGTCATCTAGTGGCTCAGGGTCCACCACATTCTCCTTCTTCTTTCGCCTTCGTCGTGGCTCGGCATCTTCCATTTCCTCGTCCATTGCCTGAAGCTCCTCTTCAAGCTCCTGCTCCTCCATATGTTGCAACTCCACATCAGGCTGCTCTTGTTGCAAGTCCATCTACTCTTGCTGCTCCGGCTAATGCTCGACATCAGCACGGCGTCCTTTGACACCACCCCGACGCCTGATGAGTCAATAATTAGTGATTTTTATATAATATTTGAGTTTACTTTATTTAGATTTAATATGTTTTTATTTCCTTTTTAGAGCTATTTTACTTCAATTGCAAGTTATTTTATTTCAGGAACAAATATTTGAAAGATTGAGTCTTGGAGCAAAAGAAAGGAGAATTGGAGCTGATTCGTGCAAAAAATATGAAGATCTTATACAAAAATATCTCGTGCAAAAAATTTGAATATCCTTCACCAAAATATAAAGCTGGCGCGCCCCATATTATCTTTTTGCTGCTTTTGCTTCTTCGACAAGCTGCCTATTTTAGTATTTCTGACCTAGAGCCCATGGTTTCTTGTGCAACACTTTAGTGATTTATTTCTTAGGGCTCAAGTCAATGTTAGACTATAAATAGAGCAGCCATCTAGCCTATATAATCATCTTTTACAATTCTTCTTCTTCTTCAGTCTAATGACCTATCCCTATCAAACCAAACCTCAAACCCTAATTTTATGTAAATCTATTTTCTAATCTATTTCACCGTTCTTATAATCAATAACAAATATTAAGCGATGGATCGAAAGATGAAGCTTTAATATTGGAACAAATGAATTTAGACAAGGATTGCGAAACATGAAAATAGTCTAGCAAACCTTGAGACAATAAAGTTTCGAGCTTCAAGGATTTCAATAGCAATCAACCATGAAAATAGGCGTGGTTGCTAGATAAACACACTCACTAAGACCGAAAGGAGATGTGATAGGCTAAAGAGAAACTTGTCATTAGAAAATAGGTCCGACATAAAGTTCTAGGTTTAGGGTTTGGTTTGTGAAGGATTTGTCACCATGACGAACCAATAATCTCAAGACGCTTTTATTATTATTATTATTATTTTCATTCAATTAAAAATCCAAACTTTTTAATCTCAAACTCTCATCTAATCATTATTTAAAGTAAATTGAATTCATAACTCCCTGTCGGAACGTTACTCTTTTATTACTAATTCGGTAAAACCGTGCACTTGCGGATTTACCCCATCATCGCCTCGGAACAACACATTCCTCCTCCATCCGTCGGGTACGCTCCCTCCTATGGGAAGCATGCCCTGCCTCCCTTACGCGCCGAGTAGAGGACGAAGTTTCTGTAACATGTAAATTAGGGTAATCAAATAGCACAAAACAGAAGCAAAAAAAACATTCTGGGTTTGTCCGGATTTCAAAATCCGGACAGCAACAATCTAGTCTGGAAAATGAAATCCGGATTGCACCCGACCAAAATTCTAAAAAAAAAAATCAACCAAATTAACCATGCATGTGTACAGAATTCGAACTTACCTTCCATGATGTTTGACAAGGGTTGAAATGCAGTTCTTTTGAGCAACAAAACTCCAAATTTGGACAAGATTTGTGGTGTTCGGAATATGGGATAATGTAGAGAGAGAGAGAGAGAATGGTGAAAGTGAAACTGTAAAACTGTAAAAATGGGGGGTGAAGTTCCTTTTATACTTTGCAAGTGTCCGGAAAACATAATCCAGAATGCATATAGGTGCTTCCGAATTATATAATCCGAAGGGCATGTTCGTAATTTGTGCAGGGCACGTGAGAAGGCCATAGGGTGGAAAAAGTAAATCTCTTATTTTTTTTAGTCAAGTACTCTAGTGGTTAGAAATCCGTGAGTAAGTGGAGATTTCGGAGTTCGAACTCCAGACTGTATATATATAATGCAATGTCCCTACCAATTTTGAGCTAAGCAGACAAGAAACATCTATTTCTAATTGCATCATTTGAAGAGAACATCAATTTAACCCTTTAATCTTTTTGATATATGATCCACTGAAAAATTATGGATAATTGGATTACACATCATTATGAAGATAGTTGCTTCCCCAATATTTTCTTATAAACCACCATTTTATTTCATTTCCATAGGATCTCAACATCTGAGCCTGTGAAAAAAAGAGTATTAGCGCATTTACATAAGTTCAAGGATTTTGTACATTAGATTCCACTGCAGTACAGGTGATTCCATGGGGATGAACTATTGAATAATGATCAATAGTTCAAAACGCCTCTGGTAAAACATGAAATAGTTTATATGATTTTTTTTCCACTCCTTGTATTCCTAAAATCACTTTTTATTATGGTTTAATTTGAACTATTTGGTGATGTTTTCATGCCTACTGTTGTTATTTTGTTCTGATTAGAAAGCGGCGGTTGCGAACTAGATTGAAGGGCGTATTGCAACAAAATTACACAGAAATTAGACATATATTTTGGTAAGAGAAGCTTGCAGTAGCTCAATATAAAAAACAAAGAGATAATCTAATATATATATATATGAGTAATCTGAGCTGCAGTGTTTTATTTAATCATAAACTCATATTCTTACACTTTCGTTTGCAGAAGTATACTTTCGGACAAATCCTTTTCCGAAAGTATATCTTTGGAGAGGTAACTTTATTAAAAATAAAACAAGAGACATTATAAGAACAGATGGTTGGGAAAAGAAGCTCCCCTTATGAAGAAGCACCCTCCTTAAACAAATATTCAATCTCAATATACAACAAATGTCGATTTAAGAAAAGTAAAATAAAAAAAAAAATGAAGACATAAACTGAAGAATGAGTTGAATTTAAAGCTTATAACATGTTTAAGCTTTATATTGATGTAGTTATTTATTGGCGGATTTGAGTGACCATTCTTTATGTGCACATAAAGCACCTTGAACCGCCTTGACTATAGAACCAGTAAAATTCCTGTGGGTTCGCACAGGTCTGCAAAATAGAGTAACATGAACCAGTAGCTGAAACTCGTGGAACAGTTACAATTACACAAAATGTTGGACATTTCAATATCAATAAATGCATACAAGAATGAGGTTAGGGGGAAAAATCGAAACTCTTCCAGTTGATAAAGCCGTAGCAAACAGTTGAATCCACTTTGCCAGACATGAAATTGTCGACTAGTGACGCTTCATTTCTTGAAATATACTCATCACTTTTGGGGATAACCGTGGGAGGAATTTGAACAGCTGCATCACAAAACCAATAAGGGGTGATATACACATTATCAACAACAAAGTAATTGACAGTATGATTTTTATAGCTGTACACATTAGAAATTTTCACATTCCTTGTAATATTATTCAAGACAAAGGACGGAAGCATTATTTTTCTTTTTTATATCTCTAATATTATTCAAACCTACTGTAGGCTTCACTTTATTGAAGCTTCACACAATGGCAAGGTTGCTATTTTGTTACATGGTGGTCATGGATTATAGCCATGGAAACAGTCTCTCTGCTTACAAGGGTGTGGCGGTGTATAGTTTTGAAGCGGTATTAAGATCCAAAACTGGATTCACCTTGGACACAAAGATTTAGGCGTAAACGCAGACATATTTTGAAAGTATTTTGGCTTTTTGTTAAGAAAGCCAAAATAGGATATTGGCACTGATATTAGACAACTGCCACATTATACCTTAAAACATAGGTTGGGTCTAATTCAACCTTCTAAACAGGTGAAGTCACTTATAAACAGATTTTCATATCATATCATACCTATTATGGGACTCTCAAGCACACCCTTCTCACGTCCAATATTGAACATCTGAAGTGTGATCTGAGTTGTCTGATAATAGGTGGCCCAACAGATTTGTATGGATGCCCACAAAACCGACTTGTATAGTAAGTGAAGCCCACCACTTATAAATACTTTTTTGGGTCATATCACATTCATTGTGGGACTCTGAACAATGATACCATCTTTGATTTTGGACTTATAAGAACTAAAAATTCCATATATCAAGGCTATGAGAGACTAAACCCACTCCTTTATAGCCAACACTATGGTGTTGGAGCCTACAATGAAGGCCGCCCTATGTGCCGCAATTAAGGCGGTTACGGGGGACCACAATTATATAAAGGAGTCCACCCTCATAAACCAAATGGACAGCTCCCTCTATTCACATTAACAAGACCTGCCCAAAAAACCTGTACCCCTCTCGAACATTATAAACTAGTGGCCAACTTTTGCTTCCTCTTCTTCGGTGCCTGTTTAGAATCCAATCAAATTTCAATGTATCTCAAAAATAAAGACAACAAAAATGCACCACAAAGAAGGTTATGTACCATTACAATCTATTTGACCTCGATAATGTGGGAGATTTGGAGTAACCAATTAGGAAATGATGGACAAGGTTTTCAACCACTAGTTAATCATAATTATTAACTATGACAACCCCCTTTAACTTTTTGTATTTCGCTGTATTTTAGTATTTATTTACACTGTTGTGATTTATGTTAAGTTTGTACATCAAGGTGTTTTAGTCTCTGCAGGTAGCGGCTATCTGCTATACCGCTTTAGCAGTTTTGGGAGATTCTTGTACAATGTGATTTATGTTTAACTTTGAAAGATTCTTTATCTCTTCCCTTGTATATTCAATGTATGATTTAATCCAATTATTTAGATCGTTCCTAATGTTCAAGCTGTTAGGTAGAGGCCAATTTCTTTAACAGATTTATAGCACTATCAAATTCATAAAATCAATGACATTTAGCAATAACTAAAGCGAAGAAAATACCCAAAGTTTCACGCATGCATCAACGATGACTGGTACAAGGCAAACAAAAATAGTAATGGCGGCCTGATCAACTTCAAGCCCATAATGCTCGACAATTATCTCTAACAGAGTTTGCCAACCAGATTCAGAATGATACCTGTATGTGTCCCAATATGCAACAAAAGAGTAAACAACTCGAAAAGAGAAGCTAAAATAAAATAGGTTTATTAAATCAAGTAGGAAATCCTATCAAAGGTTGCTAATAGAAAAGAGATGAAAACAGCAATAATTATCATATATGAAATGTATTAAATAGTAACCAGATGTTGTGTAAGTCTGGTTCTAGGTAAAATCAATAAAGAAGTACCTTCTACGAGACCAGTCTTTTCCCATTTGAAAGGGTAGCCTACTTAAATCATTTAATGGCATAATGTTTTGTATAATGTATCAGGTGCAAAGGTAGATTATTTACTTTCAAATATTTCTTGATGGTTAGACTTAAACCTATAGTTTTTCTTAGCCTCCCTCTACCGATAACTATTTTTTATTCCCCATCGAGTCTACCTTACTTACCTATGAAACCTAGATTAGCAGTACAGACACAAATATGAAGTAATACAGACAAATATGATACGAAGTGGATATAGAAATTTTTTTAAATTCAACATACGACACGGGTTAGATACATTAACAAAATTTCATTAAAAAAATGCTATAATTGTTATCCATTTAATGAATTTTTGTCATGATACTTCTTTTGAATGCATGGATACTTGGTAAAAGTGATATCACAGGCAATGTCAAGTGTTAAGTAGAAAACAAATTTTATGTAATAGATAACAATTATCAAGTTGGAAAAGGAAGTTACCCTAGGAAAATATCTGTGATAAGTATAATAAGAAACGCCTTCCCAGTATCAGAAATATTGTTTATTATTTTATAACCAGTAAATTTGAGCAAAGCTACCTGCACAACATGAGGAAAGAAACAAAACCAATGATATTTAACATGATTATTTTAGATGAAAGTATAAATTATTCGTAAACATCGACAACCAAAATAGGAAAACAACTTAGGAAATATTCAAAAGACAAATGCAACATAACCCAAGTCATCTGCCGTAGTAAGGAAGCCTCCTAAAAAATTAGTTTTCGGCTCCAACCAAATGAACAAATACAACAACAATTACAACCAAGCTTTATCCCACTAAGTAGAGTTGGGTACATGGATCAACTTATGCCATAATGTTCTATCATATACCATATTTCCATCTAGCTCATTAATCTCTAGATTTTTCCTTATAGTTTCTCTTATAGTTTTTCTAGGTCTTCCTCTACCTCTAGTGATTTGACTACCCTCCATCTGATCTACTCTTCTTACAACAGAATCTACAGGTTTTCTCTCTACATGCCAAAACCACCTAAGCCTGTTAATCAAGTACAGAAGGTCTTAACAATGTACACAGGCTACATCTAATCTATTCTAATTAAGTAATTGCAAAAAGAAAAAAAAAGTATCTAACAGAATCTGTACAAACCAAATAAATCCTAATTAAAGAAAACTGCAGAGACAAATTTAGGCAATAACAAAGAGTCAAATCCTGCTAATTATGGAAATTATGCCACACAACACAACTTTAGAAGGAGTTTGACTGTAATTTTCCTTGATCTCCATCTACAACTAACAATGTTATAAGCATTAATTTAATCAAGAAAGTCCAAAAGAAAGAATAGATCTTATAGCGATATTTGAACTTTTGATATTATAGGGTAGTTCCTGTTAGAATATATGATAGTATCTTATAATATCTTAATATTACGTTAGAGTATCATAGTTTATATCTCTTAAGATTAGTTAATATTCTAAGATTCTTTCTTATATTCTAACAGTTCCAAACAGAATGGGTATTGTACTACTGTTGCATTCTCCTTTTTGGTTTCACTGGATACGTTCTTTTAATCTACACATTCCATTCCAGGTTACTACTCTTCTGGTGATTTTTAGGATTACTATCTAGACTATCGTGTGATCAAGTTCCATTCAATAAACCATTCCTGATACAAAGACCTAGGTTAATCTCTTAATCCAATATGACACTCACTGAATGCACCAGTGTGTCGTTGTTCCTAGTGGCACTTGATAAACCACAAGTTTCACCACTTCCAATCTCGTGGTTATGATATAATGTCTGCTTGAGCTGCTAAGTGTGTATTTTTTGGGTATTCTTGAGTTCAAATGGGGTATTGATCTTATGCTCCATCTACACATCGTTTTTATGTCTCAGCAAATGTTACTTTCTTTGAGGATACACCCTTCCTTTGCATCACTAACTATATCAGGGTTTACAACAGATTTTACTCCTTTTCAGGTACTACCTATATTCACATATATTTAGCATATATTTTTATAATCACAGTTCCTCACAGTTACATGGTGATCTAAAGTTGGCCGCTTTGGTATTACTTATGAGTGTCAACATATAGAACCTTTAATCCACGTCTTATTTATAACATTTTGAGTTATCAGCGTGTCTCCTGTCCATTATGATCTTATTTATCACCGTCCCTAAAAATGTCCAGGAAGCATTACTCCAGCGGTGCATTGAAACTTGTTCCTCTTCCTTCTGGAAAATCTATGGTAAGTTGTTGGTGGGTCTTTTCTATTAAAGAATACCCTGATGAACAAGTGGATTGTTTGAAAGTTCGACCTGTAAATTTACAGTATAGACTACAGTGATACCTTCTCTCCAGATGCAAAAATGACATTTGTTCGCCTTTATTTGTCAATTGCTTCTATGAAACAATGACCTTTGTATCAACTTAATATTAAGAATGTCTTTTTGCATAGACTTAACATAGGAGATCTGTATGGAGCAACCATCTAGTTTTGATGTTCGCAGGGGGTCCTTGTTTGCAGGTTATTCAAATCATTGTATGGTCTTAAGCAATCGCCTTGAGTTTGGTTTGAAGAATTAAGCAAAGTTATTTAGCAAATAGCTTTGTAGACATTCATCTGTGAACAAACATATTTATCTTGTTGTGTAAGTAGATGATATTGTCATTTAAGGTAATGATCAAGAAGTTATTAAAGACCTAAAACAACATTTATTTAGACATTTCCAAACCAAATATTTCATAAATATATTAAATGGCTATCCCAATTTTAAAATATGCCACCCCCGCTATCCAGGACAGACAACATAGAGTGATAATATATCGCAAAATAACAGTGATGTTTATGGTTGAAAATACGTCCAACAAAATTGGTAGTGTACCAAAACATTTAGCAGAAGGAAAAAAGAAAAGAAAAGAAGACTTACTTTACTCTTATTGAAGTACAAAAGAATGAATAAAGAGATCCCGAAAACTGTATCTGACCATATGTTGGCAAATGCTCTGCGGTTCTCCAGTCTCCACTCATCTCTCAACTCTAATCTGTCAGAGCAAAAAAATAGAAGGGAAATAAGGCAACGAGTATACAACAATCGAAGATCAACAAAGCCATCTTAAACAAATGACACTAGAGAACAGCATAACAATAAACCAACAATTCCAGGAGTAGGTTTATTATCTTTTTATTCAAAGCCTCTACCAGTTCACAAGGTGTTTTATAACAGAAAATTCAAGTAGACTTGATGAAGACTAAAGGGCAATGCACACTCTTTAGCATGATTGTTCGTAAAGTTGAGGATTTTATTATAATGACGGAAAAAGAGATAGAAAACAAAGACTTTTTTATTATGAATATGGCTTGATAGACAATTTATAAAACACTAACAAGTGACACTTAAGTATACTAAAACTAGACTCGTAATTTTAATCAAATAGGGAAACAAATCATGCTAACAACTAAGAAACATGGAACCTAACACTAAGAGATAATCTATAATACTTTTAAGATGAGATACTACTCCTAAATCCTAAGAGATAAGTTAAGATATTCTCAGATAAGAATAATATGATTTTCATATCTTCTATTGTAAAAAGATAGAAGAGAACATATGAGTGAATTCATATGTATTACACAGCAAAGCTTTGTTACTACCCAATTTGAATGATCACTAACATCATCTAACACTTTCCATTTTGGAAATTTCCTGAATTCAAAGTACCACTTCAGGCTCATTTAAGATAATCAGAAAAAACAAAGAAATGTTGATCTTACGCTTTATTCCGCAATTCCCACCAAACCTCATTATCAGAAAGAGGTGGAGATTTACCAATCTCTACCTCAAGCTCAAATCGTCTTTTCTCGATTTTTAATTCCTCGATCATTTCAAGTTTTTGATATCTTCTCACGTCGAGCATTTGGGCGGCAAGTGGTACAGTCTTCACATATCTGGGAAAGCAAAAAGTTGCTTAACCAATTAGAAGGAAAAACAATCATAGATCATTGATAAAATATGGTTGAAAGGTATTGTCATCTTAGTTGCATAAAGAATCATTGAACTAAGAGGCACTAATACTGAATATTCAGAGTGAATATTTCTGCTCATCTATTGTCATCTTTCCGAGGGCAGATTGGATGTTCTATTAGACACAGTATGATAAAAAAATATATAATGCAACTTTGTCAACTGATTGGTTGATGTGAACTTAAATAGTTATATAGTAAGGGTTATATATTATATTCAAAAAATAGGTAGAGGAGAGCCAGATCAAAAGAGGTAGAGGAAGACCTAGAAAAACTACAAGAGAAACTAAGAAAAGATTTAGAGATTAATGAGTTGGAGCCAAATATGGTTTATGATAGAACATTATAGCGTAATTTGATCCATGCAGCCGACCCCACTTAGTGGGATAACGATTAGTTGTTGTTGTTGTAATATTAAAAAAATAGTTCATGTGAACAACAACAACAACCCCAAGACTTATTCCACTGGTTAGAGTTGTCTACATGGATCAAACAAAGTCATAATGTTCAATCATAGATCATGTGTCTAGCCAAACCATTGACCTTTTAAGTCTTTATTAGTAGTTTCTCGTATAGTCTTTTTTCTGCCTTCCTTTGCCTCTAACAATTGGGCTACCTCCATCTGTTCTACTACAGAATCTAAAAGTCTTCTCCATACATGTCAAAACAACCTAAGTCGATATTCAACCATCTAATTCTACATAACAGTATCCACGACCCTACAACCAAGTGGTCACGAGCTAAATCAACCCCCCTTTCATTAGTAAATTAAATTTTAGCACAAGAGAAAGTAGGCTCGTACAAAAACTTAAAGCCCAGAGCACTCTTGGGTGAGCTATCAGAATAACTGGTCAATGACATAGGTACATTTAAGAACAGAATGGTAGAAGCAATATTATATCATGTCCTGTTTGTGAAATATCCAAGCACTTTGGGAACCCTCCCTTAACTGCTAGATATCAAGGGGAAGAACCAAGTAACTTATATACTCCACCGAGCATCCCATACTAGTCGATGAGGGATTTTGGGAACTCCATTATACCCAAAACCCTATCATAGCACTACCCCTGAGAGCCGATGTTCTGGTGATTGTAGTGTACAATGCTTTACTAAGCCTTTCCAGTCAGGCCCTCCATAGGTAGCCACTTTCAAGCCACCGGTTACCGGTTTGAATACCAATTGATACATGTCCAAGCACATAATGAACTCTCCCTTAAATGCTAGCTATCAACAGAGAAGAAACAGGGCACTTAAATATTCCACCGAGCATCCCATACTACTCGATGTGTGACTTGGGCACCCCATAATTCCCAAGTCCCTACCTGTCACTATCCTAGTCCAACATGGTTGATTACTCAATTGCCCAATAAAGTTATTATTTTCAAGCAACCACTAATTTATTTGGTACTATATTGTTTGGCACGGTATCACAAGAATAACAATATCTCATATCTTAGCCTCTTCTTATTCGAGTGTACATAGGGTTCCTAGTTGGTTGTAATTCAAGGACACATGGTACATCTCAGATTGACCTCATTCCATTAACCATCTTCCTTCAGGCAATTACGCAAAACAATATGACGAACTGAGAAGAAAAATATAAGATCTGAGTAAGAAAGTAGATTACCTGTCTAAAAAAGGCATGAGTAAATAGTCATGAACCAAAAAATCCATTGCCCAAGGTATCATAATCAACACTCCCAAAAATTTAGCCTGTAATAACAAACAATTTCGGTATATGAAATAGAGTTACTATTAACAACGGCCCGTTTGGATTGACTTATTTTTGAACTTATGCAAAACAACCTATGCAAATAAATAAGCTTTTATGCATTATTCATAAGCTTGTCAATGTAGTTTATGGAAAAACAACATATGAAGATACATTTTTCATTAGTGAGAACGTATGAATTAACAAAAAAGCTCATTTATTTGCATAAACTATTTTCCATAACCTCAAAAATAAGTCAATCCAAACGAGCCTAAAATTAGAGAATGTATTAAGCAAACACTAGCAACCAATGCACATACCGAATTTGAAGAAGCATAGTTAAAAACACGATCTTCATAAAGCATATCATCATCATTATCACCATCTTCCTTTCTTCCAAAAATCAAATACTTAATAGACTGTACAACCCCGTTATTTTCGTTTAAAACCTCGTCATCAGCTCGTAACTCCTCCCTATAATCTTTCATTCCACTCTCCCAAGAAGAAGAACTACTACTGCTGCTAACATCTTCATCCTCCAAAAGCCAGTCTTCCCATTTTCTATGTTCTTGATTCTTCCTATCTTCTTGTGCTTCCCTTATATCTATAATAGCTTCTGCTCTTTGCTTCCATGCTTTAAACTTTTCATCTTCAGACAATTCTTGTTCTTCATCCACTTCAAATTCCACATTCTCTTCAACCATATCATCTTCTCTTAAACCAAGCCAGTTTCCATCATCCTGTTGAAAAAATTTCTGCCACCAAGTGCTACTGTTTTTCTTGTTTTTATGGTTTTTGGCTTTTGAAATGAAGGTAGTGAAACGTTGGTTTTGAAATGAAAGCTGATGATGGTGATGATGGGAGAGGAAGTTATTAGAGTTGGATGATGATGATAATACAAGTTTGTGGTGTTTAAATAAGATGAAATTGTTGGGTGAAAATAGAATTGATGAGCTCATGAAGAACATTAATGATAAATGCCAACATTTTTCAGTAAGTTTCCCGACCAAACCAAACCCACATTTCTGAAACTACTTATACTATGTTATGTTATCCATTTCATATATTATCAACAAGAAGAACAAAACATTACCCCCAACAACGCAGTCACGGGCATGGCTATTGTTCAGCCACGTTCCAAGATTAAATGTTTCTTTTTATTTTTTCCTTTTTGTCAAATACTTTAATTTCATTTTAAGTTAAATAAATAAATATAACATCTGCAACTGCATAGTACATCGTTTCTCTAAATTGAGTTATGATTCTAATTATTTACAAGGTAATATGTTCTTTTTTATCTAGAGTGGTGAGCTATTTTTGTCTTTCGCAATATTTTTTTACGGTCTAATTCAGTCACATGATAAAATTCAAATTGATCTATGAGATTTTTATATTGCAGACAAATTTGTCTCTAGTATAAAATATCATGGACCAATTTTTTTTGGACCACTATCAAAAAAATTGTGTAGGACCAAAAAAATAAGCATTCGCTCTTTTGTTTGAATGCAAGTTTTTAGGTTACTTTTAATTTTTTTTTTCTTCAAGATTTGAAGATGGTGATGGGATCAAGATGATGGATATTGTTGGAAATTCCGTTTTTATTCCGGTCTATCCCTAGTCACTTAAATTGCAGCCTTTGGTAACCTCCAACACCTTCATTGTTTTGACTTTGAGGAGGTTGATTTAGTCTCACATCGGATAGACAAAGACTCTTCAGAAGAGTTTATAAATAGGAGACACTCCTCACCTTACAAGTCTGTTTTGTAAGGATGAATTAGACCCCAATTTCCTTTCTTTTTACTTTTGAAGATGAAAATGATATATGTTTATCGAATAGAATATGATTCGTTTAGCCTATTTTATGAATATCATGATATATGATTATATAACAATTCAATTGCATTTTATTTTTAGAAATATTAAATAGTTTGCTTAATTTTAAAAGGAAATTTAATCCCTCACCTCCAAAATTCTCCTCCCAAACATACAAGATTTATAAGCCTTTAATAGGGACAAAACCACAAGTGTCTAATGACTACAGTAATAAAAATCACACCATATGTATGTAGTAAATCAATGTCTGACAATGTTAGGCATACATACGAGGACTTTCATGCTTTCAAAATGGATCCAGATAGTGATGCAAGACTTTATTTGTGAAGAGGTTGTACCAGAAATAATAGTACACAATGAAATC
>Ga0315914_1007498_pt1 | contig 15074 bp, 8 predicted proteins | sample MpolenodulesMG_FD_203920 | JGI IMG/M metagenome (GOLD analysis project Ga0315914, IMG submission 203920) | Medicago polymorpha root nodule microbial communities from Los Angeles, California, United States - elongated nodules | ecosystem: Host-associated > Plants > Roots > Nodule | place: USA... | reverse complement strand
TCAACACGGTGTTTGATGATTTATGCAGGGTTCAATCTACATGGTTTATCTTTGATGAACAACTTAAGGAAGAAATTAGAATTTCCATTGAGAAACTCTTGTTACCAGCTTATGCAAATTTCATTGCAAGGTTTCAGAATGTTGCTGAAGTTGGCAAACATGCTGATAAATATGTTAAGTATGGAACTGAGGACATTGAAGCAAAACTCAATGATTTGTTTCAGGCAAGCAGTGGATCAACCGGTAGCCGAAAGCGAAGCTAAATCTGTATGTTTGTTTTGTGTATGTATTTGTTGTGTAGTTGTAATACAAAATTTTGAGCTTAGTTAGTTGTAAAAGATGTATCATGTATGACCTTGTATACTATATATACTACTATTGTATGTTGTATGTTGTTCTGCATATTATCATTATGAGGATTGAAAAAGTTCTGCAATTGCTGACACTTGAGGATTTAGTATGTATACTGTAGATAATTCAATGAGTATGGTGATGAAGTTTTGCATTTTAATGTTCTGAATTTGCCTGGTTCAGCACCAAATTTGGCTCCAAGATAATTTTATAAATACTGTAGTCTGTATCACTATTTATATTAGTATGCGATAGTATTCAACCTCAGTCTTCCTTCAACACCTTAGCAAAAGTAGACACCATAATGGCAGAAGTAGAAAATGCGATATGATCGGAGTATAGTGATGAATACTTATAATTTGATGGTTAGTGCCGGGTTGGATAACGATTTCTCCGACATGTATATCAATTGTCGGAGGGAATGTCTAGAGGAAAGACTCTCAAGAGGTGTTGAATATTTAACAGGATTGGTATATACAAATCCTAGCATATTCACATAAAAGTTGAATCAAGAATATGTTCATCTTTAGATCTGTGAGAACTGATAGAGAAAGCATTAAGATTGATACAGAATAAGAGAGAGCATTAAGTTGGTTACTTCACAGAAAATGATTATTGTCAATCCGTACTTAATTAAATAATTAATCTAACATTCTCCCACTTGTGTGATAATAGTCAATTACTAGAATAATATCAATGATGGGCAAAACTTTGGTTATCCAAAAAGAAGTAAGCTTCAACGATGCATAAATTGTATCCGATACGAAAAATAAATCATACATGTTAACTTACATTTTAAATAACAAGTGATAAATTTAGAGTAAAATAACTAACTTAAGAGGAAAATATGAAAGACTTAATCAAATCAATGAGTTACAATAATCTAAGCATACTCGTTATAAGAGTAGTTACATTTAGTCATAGCTACCTTCATAACACCATATTATAGTATTGCTATAGTGATAACTAATCGAATTTACCGCTCCTCTAAAACAAATTGTCGAGACCCGTTGCGATATCTTCCATATTATACTTAACATATTTATAAGCATTCTTACCAGGTTGAAGAACTCTCTGAAACCTCCGAATGAATTTTGCATATGATGGCAACAAGAGTTTCACAATGGAAATTATTATTTCTCTCTTGAGGTGTTTATCACAGATAAACCAAGAGCGTTGAACTCTGCATATTTCCCCAAAGAGCATGTTGAATGATTTTAACTTCTTTTTCATTGAATTTTCTACCTCATTAGGTTGCATTGAATCATTGTTGTCCAACTTTAAACACTCCAACACTTTACTCCATGAGTTTCTTTGATAGTTCTTATGATGCTGCCGAACTTTTGTTGTGTATTTTTGGATCAAAACATCACCTAAAATGGTTCCCAATTTAGTATCTTTGGTTTTTTGAACCATGTACCTGCTGTTATTCATCAAGAAAACATAACTCAAAGAAGGGTCTTTGTAGATTTTAGATTTGGCTTCCAAATTTCTATCTAATAGGTCCATAATGAAACTCATCTGCACTGAGAGAGAGGAAGTGGATTGCACCTTATCCTCAATTTTGGGATATTCCTTCAACGATTGTCCATAGTCTTCTTCAAACACTTGCTCCAATGTCTGCCGTGACTAACTTGTGGCACGGAGATAGTTCATCACATAACGGGTGATTGGGTGAATCCCACCACTGGGAACCACTGCCAAATTCACCGGATCATGGCGTATCAGATTCTCCAACTCTATGAAAATGCCTATGATTGCTTCACCTAATCTCTTCCAAATTGTGGTTGCTTCGTTTTGAAGCGACCCATTGTATTGATCACGGAACAAGGACTTCTGGAATTAGGTCGCGCATTGTTTCAAACATGTCAAGGGCTCTAAACAACCGTTCGGGTGATCGGCTTCCGATGGTGATAGCTTCAGCGAAATTCAGAAGTTGGAGTGTGGAGTCCCTGCAAATATCCGTGAAGGATAAATCAGCAGTGGAGGACAATCCAAAGAAAACTTGATCACAAAGTCGCCGTTCAGAGGGGAACAATATCTTCAAAGCCACTTTAGAAACTTTAATCCATCTTTTAATCTCGTCTTCCATCTCCTTCCATGTCAACATCTGAAGGGCTTCAATGCCAAGTTTCTGGAACCAAAACCTTGAGAGGCTTTCTACCAAACATCCCCTCCGAAAATCGCAATATACATCATAGAACTCCTTCTCAAACCTAGCGCTAACCATCAACTTGGCTGTTTTTTTAAGGTTGTCGATTTTTTCAGTTGGCAAGGCCTCAATCATGAAGTCGGGCTCAAACACTTTAAATCCAGAATCATCACCAAGATATTCTTCCAACTTCTCCGAAAGCATTTCAATGAGATTTGAATTTTCTTGCTGAAGCACCTTCACATAATTACTGAGTTGTTCCACCATTCCACTACCAATATCAATACTTGGTAGCTGTGGTGAATGTGAATGGACTTCAATAACTACGGAATTTGCATCTTGGATTCCAGCGGACTCACTATCTCGTCCTACATCCATGGAATGAATGGAAGAACGAAGAATAATAAGCAAGTAACTGAAAACAGCTCCAAGAATGAATAACAACAATTTAATCTTCATGAGTTGTACAATTAGACATCCAAGAAAAAAGTAAAGAAGATCAACTTCAAATCCGCACTGAGTTTGCCGCGACAAACTAAGTGACATGATAGCAAAAGAAGCACATGAAATGAGGCTATATGCATCTGGTTTTCCATTCATTACTTTATCGAAGTAAAATGAATATATTGATGTGATTGTCAATACCAAAAATGCTGTGTGAGCTTTGAATTGAAGACTTCTCGAGTGTTGCCATATCTTTGCAAATAAAATCATGAGGCTCATGGTGAAGTTGAAAATGCTGTAAAGGAAAATCTTCAAGAAATTCCGTTCTCCAGAGATAGTTGAAGGAAGAGCTAAGAGCATAACAAAGCAGTCCAACAAGAGATGAAGCAAAGCCTACAAATCTCCACACCTTTGGCTGCATCAACCATCTCTAAATTTGGATTAGAATATTCTTCATGTTGTCTCAATGTGTAAAAATTGATTTCACATACGGGTGAGAACAAGAGCAACATTTTTGACCTTGGGTATGAGAAATTATTGCTGCTGAAATTTCGTGGCAATGGACTAAACGTGTTTATCATATCATCAGCTCTAATAATTTAGATATATTTTCGTGAGAAAAATTGTCCATCAATTCTCTCCACACCCACACTTACAAATAGTCAAACAAAGTAGATATTCAATTCATATTCTTTGAAAATAGTATAAAATAATTAATTATGGTGGGACCCACTTAATGATAGAATTTACCATTTATTTTATGTGTGTATCACTCTCCAAATTGTACACTCACTTGTAACAAATAAGTACAACGGTCTCTTGTATTTGTTCTTGATCGAAACATGTCATCCACACCAATGTCTTAGTATCATAGCTTATCTTATAGGCGTTAGTGCCATCCGTCAACGAGTAGTATGTCGTTACATGTACAAAATGTTTCATCCTTCGAGTAAGATCATTATTTAAGGTGAAAAATGATTGAAACCCCTTTTTAATTCTGATAGTGTATCGACTGGTGTCATCCACCAATCCTTGAACGGTTCACTTACATGATGAAATTTAACGGTGCAACGTATTTCAATAAGCATAGGCATGCAGAAAATGAGAAAGGAAAAAATTGAGAGAAGAGAAAATGTAAGAAGAAAATATGAAATGGTGTGAGACATTGAGAAACGAGGGCATGTATGTATTTATAGTGTATAAAAATATAATATTTTATCTAATTTTATTAAATAAAAAAAAAAACGAAAAAAAAAATCGTCTCAACAACAACTTTCGACATATAAAAAAAAAGAAGATAAAATACAAAACCCATCTCAAGTGGGACTTGAGACATATAATGATGACAAAAATATTCCAACTTTTGAGAAATAAGGGGTATGTTGCAAAACACAATTGAGATATGGGTGCATGTCGCAAGTCCACCTTGAGAGTTGGGGATGAGTTGGTCTAAAGTAGAGAAGTTTTGGAATATTTGTTTTTAACTAGGGTAGTTTTAGAATTTTGGTTTCATAATAGGGCAGATTTTTTTTTTTTTCTTTTAGACTATTGATTTTGTCAAATGGAGAAGATCCTAACCTGAAAATTTGTCCATCATTTCACTTCACATGCTCACTTTAGTATGTAGTTCTTATTTTGCATAGCATACATACTTTCATGTATTTTCAATTAATATTATATTTTTTTAGAGTGAACAACCAATTTGATCCTGACAATTTTTTCACGGTCCTGTTTAACCCTCGACAAAAATAATACAAACTACTCCATGATGTTTTTTGAAATTGAAAAAAAATTGGTCCAGTTGTTAAAATGAATCAAGGACTAATTTCAGGGGGCTAGTCACTACGGAGCTTTGCTATGGTTTTAAATGAGCCCTCTATGAGTAGAAAGTGATATTAGACCCCTTAGCCGAATATAGACTTTTTTTTTAAAAAAAAGGACTAATTTATCCTCCTTGTGTGTACGGTTTGCAAATTATAAGAAACATCCCTTTTTCTATCAATATAATAAGTAAAAATTTAATTTTCATTGAATAACTTATGTATATATAATATATACAAGTTATTCAATAAATAGGAAAATGTTCAAAGGTGAAAATTTTGTATTTATAACATGGTAACTCAAGTGAATTAAGCCAAACTTCTAAAAAGAATTGCTTTGCCAACTACATTTGGAAGATGTTTTTTTTAACAATACTGAAAAATGTTTTTTTAGTGAGATAAACTCCATATTCTCTAAATTTCCTTTTCTTTCATCGAAAATGGGTGATTTTAGGTCATCTTTTGACCGAAATCACCCCATGTACATATTTCTTCTCTCCCGTTCTTGTAATCTAAATAAGTAGTTTTCACATAGATCATATTTTCTTTGGTTTCTTTTTTCGTGTAGATTTCTTCGTCTCAATGTCACATTGTTTGACTTTCGATTTTGTTGACATGTTCGTTTCGTTTAGATCAACACATCAACATTGACTTGTTAAAAAAAAACACATCAACATTGATTAGTTAATTATTCAACCGACGATTATATCTTCAGCATTGCAATTAATCTTAAAGCAGAAGTTATTCTATCACTTTGATTTCATTATATTATTTGTAGGCATTTTATTGTTTTATGCTATTAACTCGGTTAGTATCTATTATACTCTACCAATTTGAAGAATCAATATTGTTTTTATTTCAATCAAAAAAAGTCAAACTTCTATAAATGAAGAGGAACGTAGTAGGACCATCATTAACATAACTGTTGAGTGTTGACTGCAGTCTGCAGATGAGATTTTTTCCTTGGCTTGGAACTTGCCTCGTAACTTATTGGAAAAATAATAAAACAATCAGCAAAGTCAAAAAATTTAAAGATCATTGGAATTTTCTTGGATATGATAAACAGCTTTGGTCCTTTCCTCGAAATTTCGGCTAAAATAGAGATAGCAGTAAGCAAGTCACACCCGAATTCAAAAATGGTTGGTCTCACTATCACTCTGTTTGGGAAATCAATTCTTACACATTTGAGGCAACATGACACATATTCTAATCCAAATATGGAAATGGTTGATGCAGCCAAAAGTGTGGAGATTTGTAGGCTTTGCTTCAGCTGTTGTTGGACTGCTTTGTTATGCTCTCAGCTCTTCCTTCAATTATCTCTTTGGAGACTGGAATCTGTTGAAGATTTTCCTTTACGGCGTTTTCAGCTTCATCATTAGCTTGGTGGTTTTATTTGCAAATATATGGCGACAATCAAGAAGTCTTCGTTTCAAAGCACACACAGCATATTTGGTATTAACAATCACCTCACTATATTCATTTTTCTTTGATAAAGTGATGAATGGAAAACCAGATGCATATAGTCTAATTTCATGTGCCACCTTTGCTATCATGTCACTAAGTTTGTCAAGGAAAACACAGTGCGGATTTGAAGTGGATCTTCTTTACTTTTTTCTCGGATGTTTAATTGTGCAACTCATGAAGGTTAAATTGCAGTTATTCATTCTTGGAGCTGGTTTTAGCTACTTTGTTATTATACTTCGTTCTTCTTTCTCTTCTGTAGATGTTTTAATAGATAACGAACAACCTACCAGTCTCCAAGATGAAAATTTGGTAGTTATTGATGTCCTTTCACATTCACCACAACCGGCCAGTACTGATATTGCTAGTAGTATGGTGGAGCAACTCAATAATTGTGTGAAAATGTTTCAGCAGGAAAGTTCAAATGTCATCGACATGGTTTTAATGCAGCTGGAGGAATATCTTAGTGATGATTCTGAATTGACCATGTCTGACCTAAATTTAATGATCGACGCCTTGCCACTTGAAACCATCGACAACCTTAACAATGCAGCGAAGTTGATGGTCAATGTCGGGTCTATGAAACACTTATCCAACGTGTTTACCAGCTGCCGGACTGAGGGTTTGGCACAAAGACTACAAAGATCAGGATTCCAGAAACTCAGTTTAGAAGACATTCAAAAAAAGACTCTTTTTATTGGTTTTTTGAAAAAGATAGCGACTATTGACTGAAATTTAGGCACTACAAGATTGAAGACAAGAAGAAGAATCCAGTTAGGATTCATGGAGATAACAATATATGTCATTGTGAAGAAATGAATACTGAGGAGAGAAGATAACAACTACTCTGAGATAGTAGAGTTCAAATTTTCATGATCATTGTTAGATATTGTTGTCCATCTTTCTTTCTAGTGTTTCATCATTATATTGTTTCATTTGGAATAAATATAATACTCACCGAGTTATGGTTACATCTTACACCTTGTTATATTCTAGCTATTGTCATCTTCTTAAGTTTACAAATATGTTGCTTTCATCTTCATAAATTTTCAAATATGAATTGTCCAGTGGTTATAACCATTGTTACAAATCCATTGAAGGAATATCCAAAATTGAGGAATGAGTGCGTTTCACTTCCCCTCTCTCAGTGAAGTTGGGTTTGATTATCGATCTACAAAAGAGAAATTTGGAAGCCAAATCCAAAATCTGCCCTGCTTTCAACTATGCTATGAAACACCGCTACGCCATTTTCTTTCTTATATATCGGATACGTATCAATACACTGATACATTAACGGTGAAGATACGTGTTGAGTATTAGAAGTTATTTAAAAAATAAAATTAAAAATTTCTGACACGTGCGTACATTGTGGATATGCCAACAACATGCTACATTGCTACTCGTCATTGTCTGTTCCAACTGGTGTTGATAGTTGAGACTTGCGAGAACAGAGTTATGTTTAGGAGAAGGAAGTAGCACAGTGTAAGGGTGTGGAATTTAGGGAGAGGACAAATTTAGAAAATGAAGCACTTGAAATTGCTATAGTAATTGTAGAGGTTTCACGTACATAAATTCATGAAAGATGAAACAGTAAATATGGATTCTAATCCATTTAGTGTAATCTAAAGAAGTACATGTAGTGAATAAGATTTCGAAAGATAGAGGGAGAATCTAGAAATATCAAAATTCTTCACACCCTTTTCTCATTCTCAATTGTGATATATATTCCCATTAGTTGTAACTAGCTTTCCCCGCATTTTCTTGCTCACATGGCCTATCTCCTTCGACATTTATTTTTCCATGGAATTCACCATAAAAAACACAATCCAAAAAATTCGGTAGTACCATATGCAGTACCATGAGGCATTTAGGTTTTTAAAGTGGAGAACAATGCATAAGTTCCTTAGAATTCGTGGTTGGGCCTAACACAACCCCACAAAACCGACGTGTGACATGAGGATTACCCCCCACTTATAAACACATTGTAAGACCATCTTCTACCCGATGTGGGACTCTTAATAACAAGTTTCAGCTAATTGGGTAGCAAAGTCAGTGAAAGAGAAGTGGAAATCGTTCAACATTGTTTTTGAGGATTAGTGCAGGGTTCAATATTTATGGTTTATCTTTGATGAACAACTTAGCGAAGAAATAAGAATTTCCATTGAGAAACTCTGCGACCAGATTACAGAAACTTCTTCCGGAGGTTTCATAAAGTTTCTGAACTTGGTGAGCATGATCATACATAAATATATTAGGCATGAAAAGGAGGATACTGAAGCAAGACTCAATGATTTGTTTCATTGAAAACAACAGGTCCACTGGTAGCTGAAAGCGAAGATAAATCTGTATGTCTTTTGATGAATTTATGAGAATTATATTAAGCAAGATTCAATGTATTGGATAGCAAAATTCAAAGTTCAAAGCCGAAAGCGAAATTTTTGCTTAGCATAGCAAAAATTCTCATAGCTTGAGTTGACTTGTGAAATGTAATGTTTGAACTGGTCTCATTTAATTAAATCGAGTATAATCTTAAGTTTCGTTTTGTGTATTTAACTAAACAAAGGAAATTGACCGAATATTTAACGTTTTGAATAAGTTTATTATTAGGGGACAAGCATATATATTGTATTTTGATGATTTATGCAGGGTCCAATCTTCGCAATTTGTCTTTGATGAGCAATTTGAGGTGAAGAAATAAGAATTTTGGTTGAGAAACTATTGTTGCCGGCATATGCAAACTTTGTTGGGAAGTTTCAGAGGGTTCTTGAACTTGGTAAGCATGCTGATAAATATATTAAGTATGGAATAGAGGATACCAAAGTTAGACTCGAGTATTTGTTTTAGGGAACCAGTGGATCAGCGGATAACCGAAAGTGAAGCTAAAACTGTGTTAATGTTTGTGCATTTGTTGTGTATTTGTAATACAAAGTTTTGATTGTCACAAAAAAGTTGTAAAAGATGCATGACCTTGTATTACTATAACAATATAGTAGATTAAACTAAAACTTGTTGTAAGTTGTAACAATGAGTTGGTTCTTATTGGTCATTGCTTTCAACACTTCAACTGTGCAGCTCTAATATAAATCACACACAAATTAAGAGGGCTTTATAAAGAAAATCTATTGATTTTACACATATTGAAATAAAATTCCAATCCTTGCTGAGACTTTTTGTTGGGATAAAAATCCCTGTAGAGACTTGGACCTTAACCAAGCTTATCTATAACATGAAAACCAAAACAAGGAAATTTTCCTAAGCATACCAAACATGGTTGGTTAGTACTAAATTCCTGGTCTTTGACACTATTATAGCTGCTGCAAATAATAACAACCTGCGTTCAAATTGCAGTTAGTAGATGAAAATTGATTGACTCTTTTCTTGATTTTAGGCTTTAAATCCAATTTACTGAAGTGAAAATATTAAAGTTTGATCTTTATCAAGGACTGCAATGGATTCATGTCCAAAAAGTAGTTGAAAAATGCTTGGATTTGAGCCAAATAAATTCAAAACATGAAAATCCTGTTGACTCAGTAAACTCCTTGTTTTTATACTATTTCTAAGTGATGCACAATTGAAGAGTCGAAAGCAATGAATTAAAACCACCTTAGTGTTGCAACAAGTGTTAATTGTACCTCAGATGGCCAACCGTTTCAAAAATCCTTTTAAGTCATCCTAAATTCCTAATGATGCAAATCAAAACTTTGTATTTGAACTACACAACAAATACATGCACACAGAGAAAAAAAAAATAACTTTAGCTTCGCTTTCGTTCGGCTATCAGTTGATCAACTGTTTTTCTGAAACAAATCCCCAAGTCTTGCTTTGATATCCTCTGCCCCATACGCTGGTGTTAAGAGTCCCACATCGGATAGGTGATGGCCTGACAATGTGTTTATAAGTGGGGGAAATCCACACCTCACAAGCCGGTTTTGTGAGGTTGTGTTAGGCCCAACCACGATTTTTAAGATGGTATCAGAGCCTCCCAAGATCCATTGGCCCACCTACTATCAGGTTTCCGATATCGGGCCACCCACCATTTATGTCCACGAACCAAGCTGAATAGTGCTGGTCGTGAGGGGGTGTGTTAAGAGTCCCATAAGAATGAGTTAGGCCCAACCACGATTTCTAAGAATTAGAGTTATAGCTCTAATAGCTGGCAGCAGCGTTTTTGCCATGGAATTTCTTATTTCTTCCTTAAGTTCCTCATCAAAGACAAACTATTCCAACTGAATGCTGCATATTTCCTCAAAGACCATGTTGAACGATTTCAAATTATTTTTCATTGACTTTGCTACCTCATTAGGCTGCATTGGTCCATTGTTATCCAACTTCACAAAGTCCAACACTCCATGGCTTCTTTGATATTTCTCATGATGTTGCCGAACTTTTGCAGTGTGTTTTTGGATCTGATCGTCTCCTAAAATGGTTCCCAGTTCATTGTTTTCGGTCTTTCGAACAATGTAGCAGCAGTTATTCATCAAGAAAACATAGCACAAAGCAGGGTCTTTGTATATTTCGGACTTGACTTCCAAATTTCTCTCTAATATCTCTATAATCAAACCCATCTTCACTGAAAGAGAGGAAGAGGAATTTGCTCTATCCTCAATTTTGGTATATTCTTTCAACAGATGCTCATACTCCTCATCAAACACTAGCTCCAATGTCTGCCCTGAGCCCCTGAATGACAAGCAACCTGGAGGTAGTTCAGCACGTGGGTAAATTCCACCATCGGGAACTGCCGTTACCGGTTCTTAGCAGATTCTCCAACTCTATGAAAATGCCTGTGATTGCTTCCCCCAATCTCCTCCAAATTGTGGTTGCTTCGTTTTGCAGCAAACCACATAACGAAGACTCAAACTCTGGAACTAAGTCACACATTGTTTCAAACACATCGAGGACTCTAAACAATAGCTCCGGTGATTGGAATCCTAATGCGATGACATCAGTGAGTTTCAGCTGCTGAATTGTGGATTCCCTGCAAACATCCATGAAGGATAAATCAGCAGCGGAGGAGAACCCAAAGAAAATCTGATCACATAGTTGCCGCTCAGTAGGGAATAATATCTTGAAAGCCACGTTTGAAGTCTTAATCCACGTTTGGTGTGGTTTAACAAGTTTTTGCTTATAAAATAAAAATTATTTAATAAAAATTCTACATTAATGCTGATAATTTTTATTTAATATCTTTTAAGCATTTCACAATATTAACAATATAATTACGCTACGTGCTTGCATAACATGTGTCCATAAACTATCTCAAACCATGTCACACGTGCTTGCATTCAATACAACATTATTGTATCTTATCGGCAAATATAAGATTGAGAAAACAAAACAAAACATCAGGAAAAGATAAAGCACATCCCAAACCAAACAATGCTAAAAACAAAACAAAATGGACACATACATTTGTGATCACAAACCAAATGATTCATGTGTCTGTCTGGTTTACTTTATTTTTTTCTCAAAATGTCTTGGTTCCAAGAAACAAATTATCAAGTATATCATGAATGTCAAACATTCCATACTCAATATATTCGTAAGCACTGTTTTTAAGAAAATCCTGAAACTTCCCAATGAAGATTCCATACGCTGGCAGCAAGGTGTTTTTGAGAGATCTAATTATTCCTGTCCTTAGACCATAATCATGAACAGACCATGTGCACTGGATTCTGCATGTCTCAGTAAAGTACATATTAAACAAATTGAGCTTTTCTTTCATTAAATCTACTGCAATATTATGTTCCATGGGCTCAATTATATCCAACTTTAAAAATTGCACCAGCTTATCCCATGAGCATTTTTGATAGAGTTCAAGATTTTGTTGCACTTTTTCTCTGTGTTTTTGGTACCAAACATCACCAAAAATTGCAATATCAATATCCCTTCTTTTATTTGCCTTTTCTAAATACCTCCAATTATTCATCATGAAAAAATGACGCAGAGAAGGGTCCGCATATTTTTCAGACTTCGATGCCAGTATGCTCTCTAACAGTTCTATTGTCCCCTCCGTTTCTGCAGAAAATGAAAATGCTCCGTCTCCATTAACAACGTTCCTCTGTTGTGATCTTATTGCAGAAACAAGATAGCCAACGACAGAGTCCATCACAGGATGATGCCCACCATCTGCCGGAGGAGCTAGCTTTGCCTCTGGGATAGAGCTTATGGATTTAGCTGTAGAATTTATTGTCACAATTTGTTTGAGATAGTTCGAGATTTGTTAGAATTAATCGTATATTATATTCATGTTTATAAATTGCATGGTATAATGTTTATATTCATGTTAGATATTATGAATGTTTATAAATTTTTTGGAAACTAATCAATATACACTCAAACACCTGTTATATATACTTTAAGAGATAAAAAGATAGAGATTCACTATATTGAAAAGTTGATGTGTTTAAAAGCTAACTGTGATGATGGTGCAGCAGCTTCTGGAGCAACTTCATGTGGTGGAATCTTCAGAAACTGCAAGGGTCAATTTCTGGGATGCTTTGCAGAAGGTTTAAATGGTGGAAAAACTCTAGTTGCTGAGTTATGTGGTATAATGAGAACTTTAGAACTGGCCCAACAAAGAAACTATAGGTACCTTTGGTTGGAGACTGATTCCATGATATCAGTGCTTGCCTTCAAAAACACAGATATAGTGCCTTGGACTATAAGAAAGACATAGTTGAATTGTTTGAATTACATTGGAGGAATTAATTTCATTGTGTCCCATATTTATAGGGAGGGAAATGTATGTGCAGATAGATTAGCTCATATAGGTTTGTCTTTAACAACCTATCAGTACTTTTTTACTCTACCAGTGGAAGTTAGAGAAGCTTATGTTAACAATAGACTAGGGATGCCTAGTTACAAACTTTTGGTTGAGAAGGTTTGGCAAGACCCCCTTCTCCTTTTTGTAACAATCTTTTTTATATATATATTTTGGTGAGTATGCTCCCTGCATCTCACTAGCTTTAAAAAAAAAAAAAAAAATAGAACTACATCTATTCTTGTTGTTTGATTCTTAATTACTATTGATAGTTACGCCACACTTTTGAAGAGATCATGGCAGCGATGCGTTTTCCCAAAGTCCTTGTGATTTTGAAGAGATGTTAAAAAGCTATTAAGAAAATTCAAGATTGATTTGATGATGCGGAGATAGGAATACTGAATATCATTATGGAAAGGCAAAGACAAGAATAATCAAGATCATTGAAGATCAGTCTAATGAGGCGGATGGAAGAATACTCAAGATGAGTATGAACAGACATATGTAATAACAGTACTGTTGATTAGCCAAAGAGGTGGAAGTTGAGGTGAAGTAAACTCAACTTAAAGTGGAGTCTTCCACTGGCGGGACTAGAAGAAGACGACCAACAGTGGCTTCCAACTATTTAATAAGAGATAGATAAATGGGGATGTTGTTGCACCAAAGAAATACAGCTATGGAGACCTTGTGTGTCATGCTCTCGTGTAGAGTAATGAATTTTCAAGAGGACAAAGAAGCACACTCTAGAGGTTGAAGAAGGTATGATACGACTTTTGATATTACCTTAAACTCCAAGGGTAACTGGAGACAAGAAAATCTTTCGGACGACTGATTTGATCATTCTGGGGTTGAGGATATTTAAGATGAAAACTTGTAGAAGCTTCAAAAAAGAGGAAGACATTTCGAGAGTTGAAGTGGTAAAGGTGTAAACTTGTGGTGTTGGCCTTAATATAAAACCTATATATTGATTGGATTTTGGTTTTCTATCATGGACACTAATTATTTATTAAAAAATTATGTATTTAATATAAGAGATACAAGTTTCAATTATAAATTATGAAGCATTAAAAACATATTATTACTAAAAAGAAATTTTTGGAAGATATTATTACTAAATTATAATATAATAAATTTCATGAAAACTAAATTTACGATATTAATTACTCCGTTATTCAACTTGTTTCCTCACCTGGTGAAAGCCACCCAGGATACGAAATTGATGATGGAGGCATGGCAGTTTGAGTCACGTCTTTTGAGATATTCATCAGTTGTCGTGCTGGTAATTTTAAGGACATGTTGCAGGAATGTCCACCATTGTATCTTACTTCAAATATGTTTGGATTGTCACCAAGTTGCTGCACTTGCTTCTTGGCTTGACACGCATATAATTTTATTTTGCTGCACCTGTAGTAACTCCTGATACAAAATAAACGTAAAAACCCGCGTAAAAGTTAGGAAATAGTGGCTTAAATGATTATTAATGATAAAATCATTCGAGGGGTCATTTATTTTGTCAATAAAAAAGTAGTGAAAAGACAGACGTTCACGTGTCCGTCTTTCCGTTTTTTTGTTATACTAACATTTGAAAATTATGAACGGTGTTTTTTTATGAAATTTTGATTAAAATTAAAAATATAAATGTTTGTTGCTTTAAAATTATAACAAATCAAACTAACCATGATCATCTATTTCAATATCACATCAACAGTATAAGGAAAAAAATGTACTACCTCCGTCCTATTTATAACGCCATTTTGAAAAAATAACGGAAATTAAGAAAATTGATATTGATAATAAATTTGTTTGTAATTAATATTGTTTTTACTATTTTATCCTTGAAGAGAGAGAGAGTTAGTTTATGTGTGTTCAATATAGTATTTCATGTTGATTGAAGAAAAAAATATAAAATAAATAGGATATGTTGGTAAAGAATTAATTAATGTACTTGGAAATACCAAATAAGTCTTATAAAAAGGGGTAGCACTTTGGTGACATTGTGGTTGGTGACATTGAGACATTGGTCAACCACAATGTCACAAGTGTCCTTCTTTCTCTTTCACAATGTTTTTTTGTTTCTTTGTACACA
>Ga0315914_1007491_pt1 | contig 15080 bp, 7 predicted proteins | sample MpolenodulesMG_FD_203920 | JGI IMG/M metagenome (GOLD analysis project Ga0315914, IMG submission 203920) | Medicago polymorpha root nodule microbial communities from Los Angeles, California, United States - elongated nodules | ecosystem: Host-associated > Plants > Roots > Nodule | place: USA... | reverse complement strand
ATAGTACTTTGATTATGGATCCTGCACACTTGAACAAATTGTTTAGCATATCCAATTGATTATTTTTAATACCTTGTTATTGTCAAAACTCAATAGGTGACTTGTGAAACACCCTTGTTCCAACAGGTTCTTCATTTCTTGTTGTGATTTTACAAGTTCTTCTTGTTGTGCCTTCAATATTGCATTCTCAGCCCTCAATTGCTCAACCTCGGTATAAATGGGATCATCATGTTTACGAGATGACCGACCTGTGCTACCATAAGAGTTAAGGCGAGTATCTATAAATGTTCCAGATGAATCCTTCTGATATAACAAAGAGGTACTACCAGCACCAACAATACGGCCCTTGTTCTTCCCACCCACAGTCTCTATAAATTTGTTCGTTATAATTCCATTAGCAATCTCAGAATCAACACGCTCAGAAGGGGGAAGACTATCTTGCTTACTTTGAAAAGCTTCAATAAATTCTTTCATGGTCTTCTGCACATATATTCAAAATTAAATATAAGTTATCCTGTCTAAAACAGACCAAACATCTGAACTGCTCTAAAACAGAAGCCATAAAAACGTAACAGTGAAAACACCAACAGCCCAAATAGAATTATTGAGTGAAAGCTAACAGTGAAAGCCATAAAAACACCAACAGTGAAGCCATTAATTGATATATATATATATATAATAAAAATATTAATATTAATATTATACGTACATCTATGCTTTCCGATCTTTTATCAAGAGGCGATCCATTTTTAAAATGAAAATAATCAAAAGTCTCTAATAAGATTGGAAGTCGTCTATGTTGTGCTTCGTGTCTCAAGCTAGATGTTACATTAGTAATAGTAATATGGGGTTACGGGCAGCCGTAACAAATGTTGTCTAATTTCTTTGATCTTACTTCTTCCCTTAAGTGATTGATGACAGTTCTTGATCTTGAAGTCATGCATCTTAAGGTGTATCCCAATCGAAAACTTTGTTCATCTGAGTGGTTTATAAATAGAGCGGAGAGATATATTGGGTTACAATATTCAAAATGGCGGGGTAATAATCATGCATGTTGCTTGCAATCTGTTTAAATTGTACTTTCTGTATTTTAAGTTAGAGTACTCCTTGTACTCAATTCAATACTAAAAATTTCTAAAAGAAAATGTAATACTCAGTGTTAGCCCTGGGAACAAAAAAAACCATTACCTTCAAAAAAATAAACTTTAGTATGCTCATTAGATTTGTTTAAACCCCACATTATTATTTAAGTCATCATCACAAACAAAAGAAAATGAAACTTCATAGATAAAATAGCCACATTAGCCAAAAGTTACACAAATTAGCTGTTTGTAAATAGAATAACACCTACACACAAAGATCCCTTTGGCTAGCTAGAACACTATCGAAAAAACCTCACTAGGAAGAAAAATAAAATCATAAATAGCTAGCTAGGTATACAAGAATTTCCCTCTCACATTATTTTATCAAAATAAGAAAGAAAGAAAATTCCATAGGACATTCTAATTTACTCCATATTCATGTGGCTCGAACAAGTGGTGAATGAGGAGATATGATTATGTGATTGGGAGGTGACAAAACATTCTCATCAAACCTCCTTGAAGTGAAGCTAAGACTTAAATTTGGTTGCCAACGTTTGACTTCAACTTTCTTGTTTGTTTCTTTCTCTACAAATGCTCTTATCCTTTGCAATGCAATTTCCACAGTTTCATCATCAATATTAGCAAAACAAACCCTAAACCACCCAACCTCGGAGCAATTAAAAGAAGACCCCGGTGACACATTAAGCTTCACCTCATTAATAATCACACGCCAAAGCTTCAACTCTTCTTCAATGGTTTCCTCCTTAAGCAAACTTTTCAAGTTCATCCAACAAAAAAGTCCCGCATTGCTTGGAAATCGACTAATTTCAACCTCTTCGAGTCCCTTTGTAAATTTGTCATGCCTTTTTGACAACCTTCTTGAACTCTCTAAAAGAAACTTGTCAACAAATTTTTCATCAGAAAGCATTGAAGCAAGCATGTATTGAGTTTGAGATGAGACTAATCCAAAGCTTGACATTTTCCTTCCACAATTCACCACTTGATCATTGTATGAATAAACTATCCCAACCCTAAATCCAGGGAACCCTAAGTCTTTTGATAAACTATAAATGATGTGAATGAGATCAAGGTTGCACTTCATTTCTTGTATGACTTCACTAACACTTACATAGCTTGGTGAAGTGAAAACCGTGGCTGCATAGATTTCATCACAAACTAAATGGATTGTTTTCTCATTGATGAAGCTTATAAGACTCTTTAGTGTCTCTTTGTCTAAGGTTGTGCCTAATGGGTTGGAGGGGTTTGTTATGATCAACCCTTTTACATTGATGTTTTCTTCTTGTGCTTTGTTGTATGCTACTTCAAGGGCTTCTCTTGTTATCTTGAAGTTGTTGGAGCTATCACAGTGGACAGGAATTAATTGAACCTTAGTTCTCCAACACAAGTCACGGACGAATCTATAGTAAAATATGAATTAGGTTCATCACAATCGGTCAACTGAATAATCTTTGTCTAAAAAAAAAATAGAAGTATGTATATTATATACTTAATCTAGCATGAAAAAGAGAAAAATACTAACATAGTAAATATATTAACATTTATCATCAAAAAAAAAGTATTTATAAGCTTTTTAGAGTGTCTAACTCGATCATTTTTTTTTTGTAGGCAACTCTTCTTTGCACACAATTTCAAATAAAAAATATTTGGACGACATCAAATAAGTAAATGAGATGAGAATAAAATTAAATGATGTTGATTGATGTGATTAAATTATTTTTGTTTTAATTCTCTTTTTTTTTTGGTCAAGGTTTTAATTCTTTTTATTTAATGTAAATGTGCCCAAATATTTTTCATTTCAAACTGTGACATAATAGAATTGCTCCTTTACTTGCTCATTTTCTCGTTTATACAAGGTGACCCTACACAAAGTTGTTCATGGTTTTGAGTGTTAAACATACTCTCTCATATATCACTTTCAAACCTTTATGATATATTCCTTTCTTACGATACATCAATAGTCAAATTTTTCACTTTCTCTTTATTCCCTCCATATATTTCTATCCCAGCTACACCTCTATTGTCCTTATGATTTTGTTTTTCAAATTACGGTCAATGGTTTTATTAATTTCCATCAAGCTTCTGAGTCATGAAGTAGTCCATTTTGGGAGCAAACACACGCTTGTTGACTGATCACACTAAGGCAAAGTAATTATAATTAAACAAATTCTTATTTACCTCATCAACAAAAGATGAGTAGAGTTATCCATGTTGAGTTTACAATAATCAAAATTATTTATTTGTATTTAACTATCAATAACATAAATAATGAGACAAATAAATTATTTTGACTGGTGTCAACTCAGCATGAATAACTTTATCCACATTTTTTTGAATGGAACTCTACCTTTTGTCGATGGATACTGTAGTTGTCATAATTAACTAAGTACTGTTCTTATTTGTTATAAAAAAACTAATTGCTATTCTTTGTATAAAGTAAGTGTAATTTTTTGTTTTTCACCTAACTTATGTCGAGTCGTGTTTGAACTTTTATGTTCATTTTAATTTTTAAATGTTATTGGATCAGTGATATTACCACATAAATGTGGGGAATCATAACTGAGGAATCATAGGGTGACACCTCACTTAGATGGAGAGGTGAACAGAATTAACTTCATAGGTTTACTCGAAGAAAAACATTGAGAAGAATGTGATTTATATATAACAACTCACAATATATTATCTTAATACTTATAAATAAGTTGTTAGGCCATGTCATATCTGATATGAGACTCTTAACATACCCTCTCACGACCAGCACTATTTGGAGAGGCTCTGATACCATCTTAGAAATCGTGGTTGGGCCTAATACAACCGTACAAAACTGGCTTGTGAGGTGAGAATTGCCCCCAGTTATAAACACATTGTCAGACCATGTCCTATCCGATATGAGACTCTTAACATATTATTCGTCAACAACACACACAATATATTAGTATTTTATTTTCAGTTACACATGCATTAATTCGATTAATATACGAACGCATATGCTTCATCCCATTTGACATATGCAACCAAATTCAGATGTTGCCACGGCACATAGATTTTATCACTTTTATGTTTCAAACTTAATTGATAAGTGAGTGAAATAGTGATATATGCATGCATATACAATGAATGAGGACATAATAAATTATGAAAGAAAAGGTACATGCATACCCTGGATAGTAAGGGGTAGGAACTAAAAAAGCATCTCCTGGATCAGCCAAGCAAAACATGATTAATTCGTTTGCCCCGGTTGCCCCTCCACTCATCAATATACGGTTTGGATCAAATTTCACCCTACCACCTCTCACTTTTGACATAAATTTAGCCATAGCCTGAGAAACAATATATAATAAAAAAACTTCTTTTATTATAACCAATATACAAAAATATGCATAATGATTATATTAGTTTATTAAACTTGTAAGTTGCTTTGTAATTTTTTTTTTTTTGAGTGCTTACACTTGTAAACTCTGGCAACCCATGATAGTCTTGAAAGTTAGCAATATCCCTGAACTTGGACACTCCTTCTGGAGTGCAAATTGAAGCCTTGGGATTATTCTTTATCCATTCTTCAATCAGATCAAAGCAAAGCTGAAATAAATAAATAAAACATTATATAAATAAATAATGAACACCAATACTAGTATGATGTAACTAGTTATTAAAAATAACTAAAAATGAGTAAAATTCAATGAAATTTGTCTTGTTAAAAAATTAATGAGCATAAATATGATTCAACTAATTAATTGTTAAAAATAAACTACAAATGAGTTACACTCAATAAAATTTGTCACGTAAAAAAAAAAAAAAAAACTACATCCCATTGTGGCATCAATATGATAGCTTTTTAATCTATTTGTTCTATATATATACCTGATTTTCAGCAAGACCCATTTGAATTACACCCTGAGGATTTTTTTTAGGGTGGAATGGATTTTTCTCATATGCTTTCCACCCATGAAAATATGGAGAGTTTTCACCATGTTGGTCATTGGTTGCAATCTTGGACAGAAGTTGGTAACTCTCACTCCCCAAACTCATATTTAATTTAGTTTTGTTAAAGGTATAAAATATAATTAAGGTCACTCTAAAATTATAGTTATGGATCAATGTGATAGCTAGCTTAGAATAGCAAGTTTGTAGAAAATGAGAGAGAATATTGTGTAATTTATAGTGATGGATGTGGGGTTATGTAGTAGTAGATCAATGACAAGGAGGACAAGTCAACTTGGAACTTCAAAATTTAGAGAAGAATGAAAATAATAATATATAATAATTATAAGTGTTGAAATATTATGGATATATATGTGTTGGTCAATGCAACAAATTGTTTGCGTGTATTCTTATAATTTTGTTAGCTTGTCACGTGTAGAAAGAAGCATGTGTGCTTAAGGGCCAAAAGGATTTTCATTTATGCAAACTTGCTTAGGTTGCACATATGTTAGGTATTTGTTCCTTCACTGAAGAAAAACAGTTAACATGAAATATATAAAAGGAATTTTTATGCCGCAAAACGTTCCTTTGGGGAATAAATGATCATGAAATATAGAGTCCAAAGCACTTAAAAAACTAGCTAGAACATATCCATTATATAATAGGTATATCCTAGGAGTTTGATTGATATAATAGGTGTAACTTATGAGTTTGATTGATATATTCGAAATTCCTGGCACCACTCCATTTGATGCATCACATTTTGAACTAGACTTCAATCTGCCACAATCCCTAATTTACTATCGAAAAGTGCACTAACCAGTACTTATGAATAAAGTTCAATCTTATAGTAACCACGTGACCAAGTCAAATTTAAACCTTCAAACACTCTTCAAAACTCCGTCACATAAGCACTACACATCAGTGGTGGATCTCTGAAAAGACCCATAGGTGCCACGGCACCACCCCCACCCAATTTTATCCCCTTCATTCACAAATGCAAGAATTTATCTAGGCTCGTTTTAATTTTTTGGTAGATAGTATATTTGGAGTTTTAATTTTGTGTTGGAGTTGTTGCGGTGACATTTTTTAAATGAAATTATGTATGACTTTTACGAGTTTCAATTATAATATTTTAATTAATATTTACCGCTACTCTCAATATTTTTCAATGTCACAATATTTCATTGAATTCATGTGCAATTTTTTTTTCCTAATATGAACCTCCTAATAAGTCTAAAGATAGTCTCGTCCTTTTTTTTTATTGCTGAAAATAAGAGCACTGCTAAACAGTACGGGAAGCTTTTCACGAATTTTTCACGGCAGTAGGAAACTACTTACAATACAAGGGCAATGTGGTAAAATAGGATATATGTAATGGTTAGATTAGTAATTGCAAATAAAGGGCAGTGTGTTTCTTGCTTTTCCGTGAAAGTTTATCCGTACTAAACAACATTAGTCTAAAAAAAAAGGTAATGTAATATTTTATTGATTTAAAAAAATAGAAACAATCAACTTTTGAACCATTTTTTAAAGGTTAACATGTTAGTCGGATCCTATAAATTTAAGTAAAAAGAACTTTAGATTTTTTTTACTTTTTTGTCGTTATTTCACTAAATAGAACAGACAAGAATATTATAACAAATTAATAAAATCTTTTAGGGAATGAAATAAATTTATTACTAATAACGTAAATTACATTAGTAATTATACTAATTACCAAACTCTAAAAGTGGGAAAGCGATATTTAAAAAATGCAATTTATGGAGAATACTCATAGTCTCGCAATGAAAAGAAATAAAAAAATATAAATGATATAGAAGAATGAGTAGGTCTAATACAAAACTTATGATAATATCTTAGCTTTTTCAACAAATATATATCATTCACACTCTAAATTCAATAGTATTGGACACGAAAAGAAATCAACCTTAAAAATATTTTATAAATAAAGGCTACTATTGTCTTGCAGGTGATGAGTTAGATTCAATAAAAAAAATTACTTGGATGAGGAAGAGGTTTTATTTTTCTTTGGACAAAAAGGGAGAGCTTTTTTTCTAGAATACTTGGGTTATAAAGATTTATTATAAATCTGTGTCAACTTAACTCAGTTGGCAGAGACATTGCATATTATATGTAAGACTCGAAATTTAAACCTCGAACACTCCACTTTTTCACATTTAAAATGTGTGAGGTAAACCACTAGACTACTTGATAAAAAAAAAAGATTCATTATAACATACCGCAACTAATGCATGACGGATCCTATTTTGGTGAACCGCACATGTGAAGTGAAATTCATTCATCTCTTAAAAAATATTAGGTCTTGTTAACAAGTGTCTATGAACACTTTTTAAGAATTTTAAATTAATAAACTAGTTATTAAAAAATCTAATACTTCAATTTTTTATATATTAAATGCACAAATTTTTCATAAATATTATATGAAGTCTTTAAAGAGTGTCATTGAAACACTCGTTAGTATTTCCTAATAAGTTAAAACTGTGAACATTTTTTATACATATTTTGATTAACATATTTAAGGATAAAAAAACTACATGGATCATTCACATTTTTCACATGTTCTCTCTAGTCTCTAGTAACTAGCTTCCCGTTAAAAATATATACCGTGGGAATGGATTGACTAAAGAGTTATTAATCTCCTAAAAGAAAAATGGGTTACCAGTTTTCATGGCCGGTGCATTAATTAGACAAAGAAAATAAGAAAAAAATTTGAAAATTAATAAAGATGCTGTGTTCGATCAGAATGGATTGACCAAAGGATTAAATATACCAAAGTTGGTGTGTTCAATCAGAATTTCAAAATATGGATGGAAGCACAAATAATTCTTACAAATACACTGTCAAAGAAATTCTTTTCACTCTACGACGGTGCCCTTAAAGTATTAGTTAAGAAATTAAAAATAAAAAAAATTTCACCACCTCATAGGACGGTGGTTAAAGAAGCAAAAAAAAATATTTAAATTGAAAATAACAGTTTTTAAACTTTTGAAGAGTTAACTGCACAACTTATTATATCATACTGTTATGTTTGTTTTCTTAATCGATGTCGGGGACCTTGGTTTGCATTTCTCTAAAAATATTAATAACTTTAAACAAAAAATATTTTAATCAAATATTGGAACTTAAGTAGTTAATGAGATTAAGTTAAACACAATAATTTAAGAGAATTTGTGTTCGAATTTTGATTGATATAATTGATCAAGTTTTGCATGCCAGAGCCGACACAACAAATTAAGAGGCCTAAAACAAAAAATTTAATATGGCCTTTAAAAATATATTCTTTTAATATAATATTTATATAAAATCAATTTTGTGGTGACCAAAATTGTAATTCATGACCAAGGGTAATTGAGGCTTTTTTGTTAATCAGTTAAACTATGCATGTGTCTATATTTATCTGTCTCATAATATACTTATAACCAAATTAATTTTTTAAATGCCTTTTTTTTCATCCAAAATTTTAAAGCCTAAAGCCTTTACTTGGGTTGCTTGACCCTTAAACCGACCTTGGGATTTTAGATCACTAACGCATTTTTTCTTGAGGATCAGAGGGTAAAACAAAAAACAAATAAATATATTGTAATTTATCAAAATAGTTTATACGAATTTACACTTTATGTTCCTTATAATCCACTCCACTCAAAGTAATTTTATTTGAGTCCAGTAGTACTACTATTAAATATGAGCACCTGATCCAACCGAGTTTCAGACTTTGGATTATCACAATATTATGATAAACTATAATCTTCCGCTAAACTCAATCTTACTCCGTTTGTTGAACAAATATCATTTCCACACACAAAAAAAGAAAATTATTCAACTTTTTATTTGTTAATCCCATTAAGCTAATGTGTTGGACCAAATTAATGAAACCTCAACATCTCAATTGAAAAATTCGATGTTTTTAAATCATATTTGACTTTTATTTTAATTGGACGTAGATATAATCAAATCCAGACATTAAGTCGAATACTTGACTTGATGATCTCAGTTGATTGGTTATTAGTCCATTATGCATGGGAAAACCTTACATAAAATTGGAGTATCAAGATTTAAGTGAAGCATTCCATTCCTCAACAAAAAAAGTGAAGCAGCCCTAAAAAATGTTTTTTTTTTTTTGACAAGCTCTAAAAAAATGTTTCAGTGAAGCGCAAAGAAATTTCTTTTCTTCTTCCTAAATTTTAGTAGTCACCATTTTTCTTCATCTTTATCTGTTGAAGGAAAGTGGTTTAGGGTCAATTTTGACCTGAAATCACCCCTCTAAATTGTTTTTCTTTCTCTTTTGGTTAAAATAAGTGATTTTTACATCTTTTTAGTCTTCTTTCGTTTGTTTTTGTAATTTCATCGTCATAACATGATTATATTTGTTTTGATTTCTCGTCTTTGGGTGTTTTTGATTTCACGTTTTAGTGGGTGTTTATTTGATTCAGGTTGAAAGATTAGCTTTGCTCAAGTGTAGATCAAATTAATGAATTTGGCGTCATCAATGTTTCATATCTGAAGACATGAGTATTCCGGAAACTTGAATATAGTCAAATTTATAGGCATAGGTACTCTGTCGTTTTATGTTATTAACGTGAATGTTGTGAGTTTGTTCACAAATTCATGTTTTTTATTTTTAATGACTTTAAATTTGTCTTGTATTAATGTACGTTACTAATTAAAATGAATGGATATCGTCCATTTTTGTCCAAAAAAAAATTGTCAGGACAGGAAAAGAAAAAACAAGTAGCTTAAGTTAGGATTTTAGACCTCCAATTTTTGGGGAAAAGAATCTAAAAGAAATTGATTTAGATTTAATTATAGATAATATGACAAATAAAAAAAAACTATAGATGTTTGTCAAACTCTATTGGTCTTCAAGCAAAGATAACATTATCATATCTTTTGTGATCCAAGTTCAAACCTTGGACTAAGTAAAACTTGCTTTTTTGTCTAAAAGTCTTGTGTTATTTTTCATTTTATTTTAGGACGATTACTTTCTTTTCTATAAATAGAAATTTTATTAAAAGAGCGACCAATCCAACATCACGATGATAAATGTTATTCATCTTTTATGAAGGTTTGCAGAGAACCCGTCCTATCATTTGCTTTAAAATAATTACTATAAAAAATTGTTTTGACTCTAAATAATTTTTTTTTAGGGATTGACTCTCTAAATATATGTTAGGCCAAACTTGATAAGTGGTGTATAATCATAACAAATAAATCAGTTTTGTAATGTTTTAGATCAAATCCAAACTCTAAGAAATTGACTTATTAGTATTAATACATAATTCACAAAAGATTAAATTTTAAACCACAGACTAAATTATTTATGTACACATTCTTAACTTACTATGATTTCTTGCTAAAAAAAAAGAAGAAGAAAAAAAACTTATTATGATTTCTTTGTACCAACCACGTTATATTGTATATTGTACTTTTATGATTTCTAATATAGGAAGAAGGACTTTTGACCGGTAATTGAACTCTATTCCAAAAATAGTGAATTGGAGATTAAAGCAAATTAACCATTGATAGCTAACAATCAATTAATCAAAGTTTTGGCCCCCACTATTAGTACTCGATATGCATGAAAGGATGCTGTCAATAACTTGGTACCAGAGAAATATAGAGACCTAATTCACCATGTATAGTAAGCAATGACCACAAAGCATTGATATTGAGATTTATTATGGTTCCCATTTTCCAGGAAACATCTTGAAAAATTTGACGTGTGTCTCATTCAAAATAACACATGGAACACGTAGAAACTTCAATACAGCTCAACTATAGAGAGTACTTGGAAAAGCTTCACACGGTCATGTGAATTATGATTATATCCTTTGAAATAAGAACCCATGAGAAACATGAGTTTCTCACCAAAATTCAGCTTGTTATTATGTATTGACCATTTTATTTAGCGTGTGTTTGGTTCGGTGGTGACGATCTAATTGTCCAAACACTAAAACTGTTAGGAGTTAGCTTATATATATTTGAGTTAGCTTATGCATTTTTTAATAAGTCTTAGTGAGATTAGGGTTAGCTTTGCGCAGTTACTTGTAACGCAAGCTAGCTTAATTTGTTGGATACTTTTACTATCCATCTCTTGTATTTCACAACTTAATTGAATAACAAATCACTTTTTCCTCACAATTCATTACAATTGGTACATCGTTGTGCTTGCATCGTCCACGCTTCAGGCCGACCCAATGAACCTGAAGCGTGAGGGGGGTGTTTGCGGCCAGCACTCGAGGGGATTTAGTCCCACATCGGATAGATAAGATTCTTGAAAAGAGTTTATAAAGAGTAGTCACAATAAAAATACTCTCCTTCGTATTTCCTACAAAACCCACACACACAAAAATCATGTTTGGATGACATTTCTCCGACGACCACCGCACCAGAAAACATCACCACCGCGTCGGAATTTAAATCTATTGTTTTCAGTTTGTTTTCCAGAAGCTACACTTCTTATGACAGTTGTCGATGATGAACTCGAACTCGATTCATGATTCAAAACATTCCAAGGATTCAATGAAGCAAGTATTCAAACATTCCAACCTAGGTCGAGAACTGCTGCCTTTTTCCATGGATTGCTTCTCAGTGTTGATGATTTTAATAATTTGCAAGTCTTGGTTAGGAAAGAAGGAAGAGAAAGAAAGAATTGGAAGGAAAAATTTGCAAAATAGGTTTGTTCATGTTGAAAATTTTTGCAAAATGCCTTCTTTCTAGCATTCTGGACTAACGAAACAACACTGGTGTTATGTTCATTCACTCATGTGCCCTCTCTTCTTAATTTTAATTTTTGATTTTTTTTTATTTCTTTAATTATACACGTGGAATTTACGGATTAAAAAAAAAAAAAAAAAACCCAGGTGACATGACATGTATGGTTGACCGAGTCAAAATTAAGGTTTTGCAAAAGCAGTAAACATGGAGTCACTTTTGCCATTTTTTTTAAAAGGGGATCAAAATCGTTACTTTTGCAAACTTAAAGGTAAAAAGTGCGTTTAAGCCTATGTTTTAAGCTAGTTTTTCTTATGCTATTTATCCGTATCAGTATAACCATAGTCTTGAATAACGCAAGCTACTACTATTAGCTTTTTTTCTTGTCTATTTACATCTAAAATTTATAGTTTTTTTGTTACATTAGTAACTAGTTTGGTTTATCTTCAGATTTACATAAACATCAGATATCTTGTTCGAAATAGTATGTACAAGATCAATTAACTTGTGAATGAAATTGAGAACATGTCAGATATAAAAGCAGTAGTGATCCCATCTTTCTCAACCGAATTTATACACATATAATATATTTATTGGTGGTTGGTGCAACAGTGGAAGACTTAAGGAAGCATAACAAGTTTTTTCAAGAACTTTTGATTAAAGGACACAGTAGATTATATAAAGAGGGTTTGTTTGAACTTGAAACAGCATTTGCCTTGCTGTCTTAACTTATGAAATAATTCTACATACTCTTTTGGAAAGAAGTGAGAATAATAAAGCAGAAAAAGAAAGGAAAAAAAAACGTGAAATTATTGCCAGAATTCTGCTTAAAACTATGTAAGATGTTTCCCAGATACATATATTGTTTTAGTAATGAGAAAAGGAACAAATATGTCAATGCCAGAAATATCTAAGGATACACCTTTTGTTCTAATTCTTTTACTATACACTATATGTCAGGAATCACTTGCCTCGTTCAATTCTATCGATAATTATTTGGTCGAACTTTCATACCTGACATTGAATTCCAACATTCAAATCTTTGGCTGTTACCTTGAAACTCAAAAGTACCCTCTCACCACTCTATAACTCGGCTCGACTCTTCTTTGAAACGGCATCATCATATACATTCAAAATTCAACAACAAGGGAGACATTGGATCCGTCTCTATTTTCACCCTTTTCCTTATTCCAACCCTAACACGACCTTTGCCACAATAACGAACAGTAACCACTGATTGTATTGTGCTTCTCAATAATTTCACTTTCACGAACTATAATAGCTCTCATTTGATGAAGGAGTATTCGATCAACATTACATCAGACAAGTTATTACTTACTTTCGTCCCTCAAAACAATTCACTTGGCTTTATTAACGCCATCGAAGTTATCTCTGTACCAAATGAGCTCTTCCCTGACCAAATCAAATGGTAGTAACTCTAAATCCATCAGGCTTTTTTGAACATTTCTCAGAGTGAGTATTGGTGGTGCATCTTTGAGTGACACCCTTGGAAGGATTTGGGAGAATGACATATATTACTTCTACCACCCCATAAACAGCTCCACTAGTTCTGATCTTGTTGTTTCTACTAACCCTGCTGCAATAAAGTACTCTATTGGTGCTCCACCGTTGGTTTATGCTACTGCCAGAACCTTGAAAATGTAGATCCGAACTTCATGTATTTTGTTCGGGTTCATTTCTGTGACATCATTAGCAATTCACTAAATAACAGTATGGCTTTCAATTTATTTATAAATGAAGCATTTGCTGTTAGAAATCTCACTCTCTCATCAAAAACCAGGGGACTTGCTGTGCCATCATATTACTATGACTTCATCTCGCACACCTCAGGAAACACTTTGAAAGTGAGTGTGAGTGTTAATCCGGATACAGTGAAAGAAACGTTAAATGCAATCATGAATGGTGTCGAGATATTGAAGATTAGCAACAACGTATGTGACTTAAATGAGTTTTCTTTTCAAAGTTTTCCTTCTAGTGTGTCGCATTCACCAAAAATAAGTTTGCAAAGAAGTAGAAAACTTCATTTTAACTGGTTGCAGTGTGTGTGTTTTGGAGTTTTTAGCATTTGGTAGACTATCATTTTATTACTTGAAAGCTCGCAGAAGGAAGAAGAAATCAGTAACTAATTTTGAGCTTCCGAGACATTTTACTTTACATGAGATGCAACAAGCAACAAATTATTTTGACACTGAAAAAGGAGGATTTTGCAAGGTGTATAGAGGAACACTTGAAAATGGGGAAGTAGCCATTAAAGTAGCAAATCCTGAATCTAGACAAGGTCTCAGTGAATTCCTTAACGAGATTGAGTTGTTGTCTGGTCTTAGTCATTCAAACCTTGTCTCTCTTGTAGGTTGTTGTAATGAAGAATCAGAACCGATTCTTGTGTACAATTACATGGCAAATGGATCTCTCAGCAGTCATCTATATGGGAGAGACTTTGTTCCTTTATCTTGGAAGCAACGCCTAGTGATATGCTTAGGGGGCTGCAAAGGGACTATTATTATATCTTCACACTGGAGCTAAACACAGCATAATTCACCGTGATGTGAAGACAACAAACATTCTCTTGGACGAAAATCTTGTGCCAAAAGTTGCTGATTTTGGCATATAAATAAAAAAAGGGTCCTATTCTTGATAAGAGTCACGTTACAACTAATGTAAAGGGTAGTTTTGGCTATGTTGATCCAGAATATTTTAGGACTAAGTTTCTAACTAAAAAATCAGATGTTTTCTCTTTTGGAGTGGTGTTGATTGAAGTTATATGTGGAAAACCTGCTTTAGATGATGCCCTTCCAACGCAAAAGATGAATTTGGCATTGTGGGAATTAAGCTGCAATAAAAAGGGTACATTTCATGCAATGATGGACCCATATTTGATTGGCAAAGTGAATATGAATTCCCTAAACAAGGTTTTAGAGTTGGCATGGAAGTGCTTGGAGGAGCGTCGGGAGAACGTATTATGTCAACTAGAAGAGGCTCTCTATCTCGAGTTGGCATCACATGTTTCAAATGAGAATGACAATGATAATGGGGATATTCTTGATGTAAGATTTTTACATGTCATAAAACTATTTACACGTAAGTATAATAGGATCGTATCCGCAGGAAGTTGCGTATTTCATAAGTGTTTTCGCAATATTCATCAAGTTAAGTGTTTGGGTATAAATTGTTTGTTCGTGTAAAACTATTGTTCTATTCGACATAAAAGTAAAACGAGAAGAGATAGGGCTATTTCGCTTGGGGTCAGAGACATCAACCAAGCGTAACAGCTGCAATCTCTCGACCAAATAACAGATTCTAGCA
>Ga0315914_1007490_pt1 | contig 15082 bp, 8 predicted proteins | sample MpolenodulesMG_FD_203920 | JGI IMG/M metagenome (GOLD analysis project Ga0315914, IMG submission 203920) | Medicago polymorpha root nodule microbial communities from Los Angeles, California, United States - elongated nodules | ecosystem: Host-associated > Plants > Roots > Nodule | place: USA... | reverse complement strand
TACATTCACTTTTTTTTTTTTTTTTGAGGGATAATGTATTCTCTTTATATACAGTATAAATTTTACATGTATATTATTTTTTTTATAAAATTATGTTAACATGTCTACATTGTACCTATCTTGAAATAAATATAAAAAAAGGTTAAATAGTGTTCTTTCTCTCTCATTTGAGCAAATGATTTCCTTTGTAAAAAAAATAAAAATTAGATTTCAACCTTGTAGACTTTCAAGATATCAAATTTAAAAAATAAAGTATATTTTGTCCTCTCACATTTAGACAAATTTTGATTTACCCCCTATCATATAATCTATTTTATACAGTCAAATTTCACGAAGGTCTGAAATAAAATAAAAAATCTCTAAATTACATGGTTGGAAACTAAGAAAATATTTTTATGGATAAACCGAAATTTCCTCAAATAACATCGGAAAACACTATTTAACTCATCCACGTAAATATAACTCAGTTGTTAGAAACAATACAATATAATATGTCAAGGTCGAAGTTTGAACCTCAAACACCTCATTTATTCATCTTAAAAAGTGAATTTTAGTGTCCGTACTAGTTAGAAACAATACAATATAATATGTCAAGGTTGGAGGAGTGTTCTTTCTCTCTCATTTGACCAAAAACTATTTAATTTTTAAACAAAAATCATTTAACCGCGTATTCATATCGTATCCGTACTACATATTAAGTCTTTATATTAGAAAACTAAATTAAAATATTACAGATGAACAATAATAAAACAAAATAATATCAGACAAACTTAAAATTCAGAACAATCTTTTTTAAGGAAATTGATAAATGTGAAAAACTTCATTAAGAAAGAAGAGAAATGGGGAGAATGGTTTTCTCATTATTGTGAAAATGATTATATGATCAATATCAGTAGCTATACAAACTATTTATATCATTCCTTAAATAAAAAAAACACTATTTATATCACAGATTCTAATAGTAGCTATTATGAGGTAATACATAAGGTTACAAACAATGTAACAGTAGCTATCTTAATGATAAGGTAATTTGTAAGGTTATAAGGTTACAGAATGTGTCAATTAATTATAGATAATAGAAATTCATAACAAATTTTAAAATGTTGAAGCTAGACCGAATAATTAATCGAATATAAAATTAAATTAAATTAAAAATAATAATGCGGTATGTATGTTAGTGCCATTTTTTTTTTTTATCAATTCCCATTAAACTCTCTTTTTATAATATCTTAATTAATTAATAAAAAGGTATATGCAAAACGAGGTATTCTTCCATGATCACAAGACCAAATCAATAGTGTTTGGACACACACACATAAAATGATGGTCCTTAAAATATTCAATCATTTTTTTTATCAATTTCCTCTTTACTATTAAAAAATATTTCTTTATGTGTGTTTGATCAAACACTTTTTATTTGATCATGTGATCATATTAGAATTTCTTATAAGATGTATTGATTGACCAATGAAACACCACTTATTAACCATTTCCCTATATACCGTCCACCACCCCATCATTGACCGTTGGACCCATTTTATTTTCCATCCTTTCACAATTCACAACATGATTCACACTTTAATTTTCTAATCCACCGTCCATATTTCTTTGACCATTGAACTAGCATGTATATTATGTCTTCACTATATATATAAATCACCATTGCTTATGTTGTTCATCACACAATCTAGTAAGAAACAACAATATAACCAAGCAATTTTATTCTATCATCAAACAATGGCCTCTTCAAGCTATGCTTTGAGAACTATTCCAACTTCTTTTGTTAAACCAACTGCTTTTGGCACCACCCCAAAATCCTTCCTCACCCCCTCATCTGCTTTCACACCCTTCATTTCATCAACTTCATCTCTCACAAAGAACTTAAGGATGAACGCTGCATTCTCACAATCTTGCTTTTCTTCAGTGGCTAAGAATTCTTTTACTTGCAAAAGCCAAGCAAATGAGTATGCTGACACTGGTAATAATCATATTCATACCAAATATGTGTTTTTCAAAAGTTTCTTGGTTTTTTTATTGATAAATTTTTTTGTTTCTTTGATTTAATTTGCAGAAAAAGTTCAAGAAATGCATGTGTATGAGCTTAATGAGAGGGATCGTGGTAGCCCAGCTTACTTGAGATTAAGCAATAAAAGTGTCAATTCTCTTGGTGATTTAGTCCCCTTCAGCAACAAAGTAAATTTTTTTCTATTAATTCTCCTCTCTATTTAATTTTTGTGAACCAAGTTATTGGTATTTTTTTTATCGGTTTAATTTCTTTGTTGTTCCATGAACTATTTTAGTATTTTTAAATAGGTTTTTGAACTTTTGATCTCTAAATTTGTTAGTAATTTGTTATTTTAATTTGGTCTTTAAAGTAAAAAAGTTTTTAATTGGATCTCTAAACTTTTAAATTATTTTCAATTAGGTCCTTGAACTTAGAGGCATAATTACAAATTATTTAATATATTAGTGACCAACTGAAAATTATTTTCCCTAAAAAAAACTTTAAAAGTTTAGGAGGGACCTAATTATAAAAAATTTAAGGTTTCAAGACTCCATTTAAAAATTGTGTATGGACCTAATTGAATATTTTGACATTCTTTGACTTAATTGCATTTTTTTTGCTTAGTGATCTATTTTTTAATTTCCTAATAATTTAAGGATCTAGAGAGTAATTAATTAAACCTTCTTTTATTTATCGTTCATGATCTCTATTATATTAGTTGTCTCTTTTGTGTCATATAGATTGAGTTTTTCATGTTTTGTGATGCATGTGAAAAAATGGTACTAATTAAAGTAATGTATATCTTGATCTTGCAGCTTTACACAGGTGACCTACAAAAACGTATTGGAATAACAACTGGAATTTGCATATTGATCCAACACAAAGCTGAAAAGAATGGTGATAGATATGAAGCAATCTACAGTTTCCATTTTGGAGATTATGGTCACTTAGCTGTTCAAGGACCTTATTTGACCTATCCTGAGGACACTTATCTAGCTGTGACTGGTGGTTCTGGAATATTTGAAGGTGTTAAAGGTCAAGTGAAGTTGCATCAAATTGTTTTTCCTTTTAAGATTTTCTACACATTTTATTTGAGGGGTATTAAGGATTTGCCTCAAGAGCTTCTTGGTAAGCCTGTTGAGCCTTCTCCTGCTGTTGAAGCTTCTCCTTCGGCTAAGGCTCTTGAGCCTCATGCTGTTATTTCTGGTTTTACGAACTAGTTGATTTAATTAGTGGTTTTTGTTTTGTTGTAATAATAAGTGGGGTGATGATGGATTTTGTAATGGAGATATTTGTTTTTTGGATTATAATGCTTGGCATGAGTAGTTGTTTGACCAAATATGAACAAGAAAAAAATGTTGCAAAAGTACCATGTGCTTGTCATCATTGAATTTGGTCCATAAATTAATATTTCTGTTGGACTTTGGACCATAAGGAATTGCTCTCTTTTTAAATTTCTTCTAGTTTATAAATTTCTTCTAGTTATGCAGATAATCATGTGGATTTTGACACATGTATCACACCTGTAATGACTAATCTGTTTATTGTTTAACTTTGATATGGTTGACCTAAATCTTTTACTTACTTTTCTTTTATTAGTTTAATTCTCTTATGATCAACTTTTAAATTTTATACAGAGATAATACTTTTTAAATATACCTCAGCCATCTATTAGCGCTTTACCAAATCATATATATTTTGTGAAACTAAACAATGTGCTGTAATTAAATTTAAGGGAATGCGATCCACATTAAGTACTCTTGTACACTTTTTTTGTTTCTTTTTAAACTTTTTCCTTGTGCTTATCATATTAGATGGATTTGAGTTATACAAACTTGTTTTAAAAATAGACATAAAGTTATTAGATTCTACTCTGCTTACCATAATGTATTGATCACAAATATTTAGATACTTAATTTTGCCTCAAATACATAATTGAGAAAGGTAGAGAGTTAAAATATTTAATATAATGACTAGAGTACTTATGTGTGTTTTTTTTTATGTGTTTATATTGTATGTTCAAATACATGTGACCATACAAGACTTCCTTGTTTTAAAATTTGTTCTTTGAACCGTAGAATAGCAGTACCATTGAAACTAGAAAATCATGAATTAGACTGTAGTTTTCTTTGTAAAGTCTACAGTTCAAATTCACACAACTAATATTTACTTAAAAAATAAAACGTCCATCCTTCACTCTTACATACATGTGTCATGAAAATTAATTAGTACTGATAATCTTGAACCATAACAAAAACAAAAGTACGAGATTCCATTTCTAGTACAAATAGAAGAGTACAATCCTAATATGACGGATTGTTGTTCTGTTTGAAGCAAAAAGGTACTACAATTGAATAAAATATTATATATTTGCGATAGATGCACCAAACCAGCAAATACATACATTATTGGTTTACATCTTGTAATCCAGCATTGAAGAATTCCCCTAATTGGCTGGTCATGTTGTGATGAGAATCAATGGCAATTAGGTACTGCCATAATGATCAAATGTTGAACCAAAAGTTAGATATGAATTAATCACCATTAAATGCAATAGTCTAGAGGCTAAAAATAGGGATTTGTGTATGAAATGAGAAAGGTATAAGGAACTAGGAGCAGAGAATTTCTGGATCCATCATCACTGAATTCTGCAGTAAGCACTTTCTTGTTGTTACGTGTCCTAAAGGTAAATGTTAAGATACTGAACTTGAGGAGTATGAGTAGTCCCTTAATAATAGTTTGGTATTGGAGGGCAGCCGTTGGTGGAAATAGACAGCAACGAAGCACGGACACTCCTCAGATGAACCGTGTCCTGGTGTTGGATATGTGTCGTGTCCGACACGACGCATATAATTACATTAAATTATGTGATTTTCTTAAATTATTAGCATTATCGGCGTGTTGGTGTCCATGTTATGTCCAGTATCCGTGTTCGTATCCATACTTCATAGATAGGTAGACAGATCAAGAGAGGTCTATGAATTCTAAAGGCAAAATTTACTTAATAAGCTAATCAATTCTTCAGCATAAGAAATGTTAAGATTAGCATAAGATAGTTATTTACATATAAATTCATAATACAACACTGTTCATATTGAAGAGCATCTTCCGGGTTGCAAGATAGGTTCTAAAACAACTAGTCAAAGGAAGTGGTTGATATGGCTCATCATATAACCCCTACGATCAGACATATGTAAAACACACATAATTTGAATAGATAGAGTATAGTGATGAAATGATTGACACTTCTACATTCTATTATAATGTGGATCTTATTTATATATACTTGATATGTCCGGTAGTGATCAGAGATTGGCAACGACTGCGTGCGGTGTTTTGGAACGGTGGTGGTGTAGTCTTCATGGTGGAGCGAAAGATGCTTGTAAACACGTTACCACTCCAATGTCCAAGTCAGTGTGAGAAATGAGGTTGTATATGTGAGAGTGAGTGTCAAAATGAATCATACCTTAGGGGTGACGCTGAGTCACCCTTATAAAGGCGAAAGAGACGCTAACAACTTCCGTGAAATGCGGTGCCTCATCAGTGAACCATTGGAGGCCACGTGGATGGTGTAGAAGAGACGGGGGTGTGATCCAGCGCAGTGGTCTACAACCGAATTAGCATGTTCTCTTAAGGTATTACGCCCTGATTGAGCTTAATCCAAGTGGCTTTTTGAGATTGGGTGTTCTAGCCGATTCAGAACAATACCTAGTCCGCCATTACATAAATTAGTTATTAGTCACTAGCATCCTTGTAAATAACTTAACATAACAACATATATAACCACTACTATCATTTGAATTACTCTGCAATATGGATGAATTTTATCGAACTAAAACAAATTTTTTAAATGGTTAATGTTAAAATTATTAGGATTATGCAAGGAGTTGGGTTCGAAAGATCGAGTTCCTTATCACTATGCTCCTTAGCTCCTCTACATCAGCCACCATGTCATCTTTATATCCCCTAGATTCAATAATTTAAGCTTAAATGCAGTTTGATCCTCATATCATAGTCAATCCTCAATTTTTGTTTCCATAATTTTTTATTTCAAAATTTTGGTTCACGGTAAACCTATTGAGCCTTTCTCTGTTGTTAAAGCTTCCCCTGCTGCTAAGGCTCTTGACCAAATATGGGAAAAATGTTGCAAAAGTTTTGAAGTAACATTTCTTTTTTCGAGGGAAAGTACCATGTGGTTGTCATCATTGAATTTGGATTATAGATTAATATTTCCGTAATTGCTTGTTCCTTTATTTTCCTATAGTATGATAGTACTCTCTCCACCTACAATTGTTTATGCTTATGTTCTTCACACCACACATTATTATACTATAAGTGTCCAACACCAACATATTTGAACACATGTATCTTTAAAAAATGGGAAATGTTAACGAGTGTCTTTAGGGCACTTGATAAGAGGTTAAAAATGGAAATTTTGTCTTAAAATTTATGCATTCAACACATTAAAACATCAAAAAGTAACTTTTTCTACATAAAAGTTATCAATTGTTTCTATTTTTTGAATCTTTAACAAGTGCCCTTAAAACACTTGTTAACAAAACTCTTAAAATATATATATATATGACTACATTTAATTAATTAATTATCTCAAATTATTACTAATGTCAGTGTCGTATTGAGTGTATGTGCAAATGTTTCATAGGTTGAAACTAAAAATCATGAATTTACCGTAATCTATGAAGCACGGATACGGATACTGAACACGACACTGACACGTCGACACTGCTATTAATTTGAGAAAATCACATATTTCAGTGTAATTATGTGTCAGTGTCGATGCCAAACACGATACGTGTCCGACACTTGGACGCACCTACTCCGAGGAGTGTCTGTGCTTCATAAATTTTCTTTTTAAATCTTGCATTAAATTACTGCCTTTGATTAGTACTGTACTGATTATCTTAGACAAACTCAGAAGTACAAGGTTTTGTTTCTATTACAAACTCAGAAGTACAAGATTATGTTTCTAGTACAAATTGGGCAGTACAATCCTAATTAAACGTATTACTGTTCTTTTTGAAGCAAGAAGATAGTACCAATGAATGAAGGATTGTGTACTACATTGAGTACATTCTCCATAATAGTCAAATATGAAACCAACTAACCAAATAATATTATTAATTTATTATATATGCTCTTCATATGCAGTGGATGCACCAATTCAGCAAATACATATGTTGGTCCATTGAATTTCCCCTAGTTTGCTGCTCCATGTTGTGATTGGAATCAATGGAAACTAGGATCATTAAGCTAACTTATGTTGAATGATAAAAGCCAATATTAATTGACATTGATTCTCATCACAACTTGGTCCAGCCTACCTTGGAATCCCATTCTGGTATTTTCATTATCCGTTCAATATCAGAAGTGAGTTATGACAAAAGTTGAACCAAACACAAGCAAATACTACCCAATTTTAACAGGTAACTTTTGAAATTTATTTACAGCATGAATGTTTTATGTAATTACCACTCTAGTTTTCAATCAATTCATTAATTCGATACATATGTTTAATCTGATAATTCATGCTTTTCTATATTTGATCACCATTAGGTGCAATAGTCTAGAGGCTAGAGAGATAGTGATTTGTGCATGAAATGTGACCAATTATAAATAGTACTTCTTGTTTGTATTCAACTCAAGAAGCAAATCAACTTTCAGTGTGTAGGTTGAAACTAAAATACATTTAGCAGAAGAAAACTATAAGAAGTAGCAGCAGTCTGAGTTCGATTTCTGGCCGGAACGATTTTACAATAGTGAGCGTAAATTTGAATCGACGTCTCAATGGAAGGCTCTCCCATTGAATGAGAACTTGGAAATATGAGTAGCCCCTTAATAATTGTTTGGTATCTAAGAGCAGCCATAAGGTTGGAAATAGGTCAGGCAGACCAACAAAGTCCTATGGTTTAGCCTATGTCAAGCTGAGGTTAAATCAAACTCTTTTCTAAAATAAACGATACTCCCTCCGTCCCGCAATACATGACCTATTTGACCATTTCAAACAGATTAAGAAAAGTGGAAAGATGAAAGAAAGAGAATGATATTTTTACTGAATTGCCCTTATTATCATTTTTAAACCTTCACTTTTAAGTAATGATTACTTTCTTAGTTCGTATTCCTTCCTCAGCCGTTTTGCATTTCATTGTCATTGGTTAATATTTGCATGCTAGACATGCTTAATTATGAGATACAATTCTATTGGTTATTTGTTGTCAAGTTATTGGAAGTTAGCGAGACTTGCTCTTTTTTTTCAATTTTTTTTGCAACTGACACACATTTTTACATGGAGACAACAAAAAGTATTCATAATGGGTAAACTTGCCAAATTTTACTTAAAATTTTGAGAAGATCAAGTATTGTGGGACAAATATTTTTTCCAAATAAGTCATGTATTACGGGACGGAGGGAGTACCAAACTTATTTTTAAAATAGACAAAATCAAACTTATTTTAAAAATGTCATGCTAAGAATCTAAAATGCAAAATTTACTGAATACACTATTGAAGAATAAGAAATTTGTTGTGGTTTAATTTTTGACAAATCCCCTTGGTAATGTGAATTAAGCACACAACAGAGCTTTTATACCCTCCCTATGGTTTGTACCCATTGTTGTGTTAGCCTTAAAATATGAAAATTCAGGTTTTCTGGTCAGGACTCTGGTTTTGCGCCTAAGCTATGGTTTTGTGCCTATACGCTAGTGTCCTACGTCCAAGTGCTTGTGCGCAATGCAGTCTGGTGTATAAAAATGCAATTATGTGCAGTTTTTTAGACCAATCTTGAGAGACTAAAATAGAGAACTTTTAGGAAACATACAAGTTAAGAGTTAAGTGCTTTTGCATGAGATTATAGGTTCAAAAACACATTTTAAACACCTTGGATAGTGAGATCTAATTTGACAGAAAAAAATTATGCTTCCTCTCTTGATTTTTGTTAGGATCATCTTGTGGGTTGTGAGAGACTTGAAAAAAGGGTACAAATTAGGATTTTGCCCTTGGAGAACTCTTGAAGGTAATTTCTTATAACTTATTTGTATTTCGTGTCAAGACTCATTCACAGTAGATTCGTATCTCTTGTCAAGACATATTCATGGTAGATTAGAGAGTTACTCTCTCCCTCAAACGTAGTTCAATTTGGTTGAATTGAAGGTAAGCAATCTTGATGTGTTTGCTCCTGTAGGCTTTGCTTGGGAGTTTGGATGGGAGGGGAAGAGAGGACTTTGGAGGGTGAGAAATATAGAAGAAAATGGAGAAATATTTTACATTTTTTATAAAAGGGTATTTTTTTTTTTTTAGAGAATAATAAACTAATGTTTATAATTCATGGTATTTTTAATATTAAGAATATTATAACAACATAGATTAAATTTGAAGAATTTATATAAAATCCTTCAAAACCCCCCAAAACTCTCCTCCAATACAACTTTTTAGTTCCCCAAATGAGGAATGTTTTGTATTATGGAGAAAAACTAACCCCCAAAGCCCTCTTCTCCCAATTTCTTCTATTTCTTCCACTTGTTCATTCGTTTTTTTCAAAACTCTCATCTCCCTCCCCCTCCAAACTCGCAAACAAAGTCCTACTCTTTTATCTTTGTTCTTTAGTTTGATTGTGGATTTGTTATACATATAGGTTGCTAGATTTGTCCTTGGTTGAATATGTTGTTTGGATTGTTTAGTTGTTGGTTGTCATTGTTATTTGATCCATATCTTTATTCTTGTTGGTTTTGATAAATAGTTTGATTTCACAAAAAGTGTGTTCATTGCGGGAAACAGAACAAATTCTTCAAGCCAGCACCATAGGTTACCAAATAGGATATTGAGATTTTTTTTGGCTAAACTACAGTTTTGGCCCCCTAAGTTTGTCAATGTTGCGATTTTGGCCTCCTAATAAAAAAAATGAAAATTTTGGCCCCCTAAGATTTAGCTCCTTTGCAATAGTGACATTTTGGCCAATTTTGATTGAATCAATGTCTAAGTGGCATGCCACGTATGTAAATACTAAATTAAAAAATCTACATAATCATTTCTAAATTAAATAAATTAAAAAGAAATTGAAAAATTAAAAAAAAATAGAAAAGGAAAAAAAATTAAAAGGAAATAAATTAAATATCAGTTTGGGCACAAAACGTTGTTTTCGTCGAGAGTGAGAGACACAAAGGGTTAGGTTGGATTGGGTTAGGATCAGATTTATCACCATCAAGAACGTTCAAAGAAGCAGTTTCAGGTAGATCAGATGGTTGTTGAATATTATCAAGTTTAACATATTCGTTTCTCTTTGCAGATTCTTTGACCCAAATTGAAGGCAAAGTGGTTGATGAAGCAGCTTGAGATCAGATAAAATTGATTATAAAAAAAAATTGATAAAGAATTGAAATAGAAAAAAGGGGTAATTGAATTGAGAGTGAGAGAAACCTTGGATCGTTTGGTATTGGAAGGACGAAAAGAACTCACGTTTTTTTTTTTTTTCCTTTTTCTAATTTTTTTTTTAATTTTTCAATTTCTTTTTTAATTTATTTAATTTAGAAAATGATTATGTGGATTTTTTTTATTTTTTTAATTTAGTATTTACACATGTGACATGCCACTTAGACGTTAACTCGGTCAAAATTGACTAAAAGGTCACTATTGCAAAATGGCTAAATTTTAGGAGGTCAAAATTTTCATTTTTTTATTAAGGGACCAAAATCGCAACATTGAAAAACTTAGGGGGCCAAAACTGTAGTTTAGCCTTTTTTTTCTTTCAAAAATAGCTATTTCGGGTTGTAAAAAGTCAAGTTGCAAGCAATCTTGATTCAACAAAAATGTGCAGATACTTTGTAGGGTGAGGTTGAAATGTCAATCACTCCATCACAATTGGAGAAGATCGAGATGATTGATAACAGAAATAATTTCATTATCTTGTGCCTCAAATATAATGTGATGAGGGATATTGCAAAGGAGAAGATCGTGACGGCTATGTAGACCAGGTTGGAGTTGTTGTATATGACCAAATCTTTGGCTTATATGTTATGTCTGAAACAACAAATCTAGTCATTTAGGATGGTGGAGTCTATATCTATTTTGGAGAAATTGATGGAACTCAGAAAAAAAATCATTGATGATTTGGTAAACATTGAAGTGAACCTTGATGACGAGGATAAAACTTGACTCTTTTTACGTTCATTACCTAGATTTTTTTCTTCAAGGATGCACTTTTTATGGTAAGGAGAACAGTATCACCGTGGATGAGGTTCAATAGACTTGTAGGACCAAGGAGTTAACCAAGTTAAGGAGATGAGGGTTGAAGATAGTGAATGCTTGAATGTCTCAAGTGGATGAAGTGTGAGTAGAGTAAACGACAAGGTGAAAAAAATCTAGGTCTAAATCAAAGTCAGAGAGGGTTTGATAAATCAAAGTAAATTGCATCATTTATCACAAGAGCGGTCACTTTATGAAAGATGTAACATCCTATTTTCCGACGATAATTATTAGATCATAAGAATAAATTTAATATTTAGGATGTCACAAAACTTCACATGATATCACATATTAGCATAAATTTTACTTTTAAATAATAATTTCAACAACAGAAAACAATCCTCTGATCTCATTAATAAAAGTTTCTCTTGTAGTTCGACATCGAAATAGAAATAACAATAGTTCTCAAGATTTAAACTCAAATATAAATGAATTCAACGTCAATCCCAAGCCTAGTGTTACAATATCAGAGCTCGTAGCGACTACATGCTTATTCAACTACTAAATAACAGAACTAAACGGAGGGCATCCCCTCGTCTCCACCTTCTAAAACGTCCCACCGCTACGTCTCGTCAACCTGAGTATTTGTACTCAAAGTACAACCACCATACAGAAAACAACACAACAAAATAAGGGGTGAGAAATCTTGCTATAACATAATAATAGGGAAAAGCACGCACATTAAATAAATTTCATAGGAATACGATCTCTACTATCGCATCACTCTCGACAGTTATTATGTGTAATCTTTTCTTTTCACAAATCACGACAACACATCATTTTCACACATAAACAATTAACATAAACATCAAGAATTACACAACATTCACGATGTTACCAAATTACAAAATATCATCATGTATATGCGAAGATGCAATTATTTCCTAACACCTATATGCATGCCGGTACTAGTCTCTAGTCACAAAAATTGTATGTCAGAATTATGTTACTGAACATACACATCACCATAATCGTCACCAGAATCCTAATCATGATATGATGCATGAAGAAAATCACCAAATACAAGACCATATAATTTATATATTTACTCACCAATAACGTCACCAAAATTTATATAGTTACTCACCAACAACATCACCAGAATTTATACAATTACTCACCAATAACGTCACCAGAATTTATATAAATACTCACTAATAATGTCACCAGAATTTATATAATTATTCACCAATAACATCACCAGAATTTATATATTTACTCACCAATATCATCATCATTAATCATATAGCGTCTCCTCTCTATTCAACTATATTCTTCCCCACCATCGTCATTAACTCTTAGTACTTATTCTTCCCATTAAAGCGACTTTATATCTTATTACCTCGTTCTCACATTCGTCGTCATCTATACATCAATCATTCTCTTAACCTTAACTTCATTTTATTTTAAAGTTATTATCTCATCTTATAGTTACTTTTGACTTCAACAACTTTCATCACTAAGACTTCATTATAATTTAAGGAGTTATTCTCTCGATACCAGTCGTTATTATTATCGTCAAACATTATAACTATTACTTCATTCACTCTTATTATCATTCATTCATTCTAACTTAGGTCATTATCTCTCTAGTGATTTGTTATCTTGCCTCATCGCTAATATTACCCCTACATTATTTATTAATTAACACAGAACTTTCTATTTCGTCTTCTCAATTCTCTTAATATCATCTATCCTCTTAAATTGACCGCACTCATTTCATTTTAACCTAAGGTCGTTACTTCACAAATATCATTCTTCCTAACATTATCCCCTATGTTAACTTACACCTTTATATTTCCAATTACCTTGTCTTATCCCTTCACCTAACATCTTCATATATTGACTCATCTTCTTCACCGTCTACTGCCTTAGTTTTTGTACTCTTTAATTGTAAATTATGTTATTAGACTTAACCTTTATGCCTATGTTCTTTTATTACCTCCATCTCCTATCTATGAACTATTCCTAATACAATCCCCTTGTCTTCATTAATTCGACCTCTTTATTTACACCGTTATGATCTTGTCCAATTATTCATGAGTAACTCGACATTCATCCTTACCGCAACTAACATCCCTCACCATATCTCTTTATTCAACGTACTCCCCTCTATGATCGGTTACCTATACCTCATCGTATCTTTATAAGTACCATTTACCTTGACTCTTCTTCTCTTCAACCTAACAACTTTCTTACGTTCTCGCTCTTCATATATACTCGTCGCTACATTTATCATTTACTCTAATTTACTATTATTTCATCTTTATTAGTTCATGAATTAATCTTTTACAACTCTCTCTACTTTACCTTAAAGTCTTTCATAAGCCTCATTTATTACGTTGTTCATCGTCGTCATATAACATGTATACTATCATCATACCTCATCATATTACAACGTTAACGTCTCATACATCGATTAAAATCATATCTACATATCATATATATAGTTTACGTCTTCGTTATTTCAACATCATGTTTAGAATACACCTCCATCATTAATTGTATCTCCATTTTCTACATCTTTTGCCCTAGTCACAGGTCTTACCCTTCGCTCTCAGTCTTAAGATATTTTTCACTCCATTCGTCATTCCTCATAATTTTTTCTCCCTATTCTTTTAGGCTCATTAAATTTAGGGTCCTACCTTCATATATAGTTTCATCGTTACTATCTTCTATTGTCTTACGCCACTATCACCATTTCATGTTTTTAGACTCGCCGTTTCCTTAAGTTAATCACTTCTGTTTATACCTAAACACACTTCCTCGTTTAGGTATATAGTTTAAGGACTAGTACTTTTAACCTACACGTTAACGGCTTGATTAAACTCACTAAGACTCTCATAGATGTTTTAGAGACAACTGAAAGTGTTATGCTGAAATTTCATGGAAAATGTAGCAAGACCCACATGCGGTATTTTAATCATAAATAAAGTTCTAAAAATATAAATGGAGTCCAACCAAGGGAAACTGAAAACTAACAATCATATCTACAACTTTTATGAAGATGCCCAAACCAAACTCGGAACAGAAAATGGTAGAAAAGTTGATTTTCCTAAGCTTGGGGAAAAAGCACGACCTTGTTGATCCCTGCTAACCCCTGTGTAGTATTTTGATCATATCTTGAGTTCTAGATGCTTAAATAGATTTCCTCCAAAGGCTGCTGAAATCTAACATCCATATCTACAACTTTGATGTAGACACCTAAATCCAGTTCAGAACTTAAACTTGTCAAACTGAGACAGTAAAAAACACACGGTGACAGCAAAATCGCAGTTCTGTTGCGATTTCGCTTTGGAGAACCATTTTCGACTCCGTTTTCGATCATGTACTCTCAAAACTCGACCCTAATCTTCACCCTATGATTACCCTATCATTGGAACACTAATTCTTCGTTAACCTACCTAAAAAACTCAATTCAAAAACCTAAACTAGTATTCCTCAATTCTCATCTTTCAACTTCATCTTTTAATTTGTTCATCATAAATCTCTCATCACAATCTCACATAATAGCAACAACATCATATTAAGAATTAAACAACCCTGTCATATATTAAGATACCCTAAAGTGCAAAGATTCTCCCCCTTACCTCGAATTCTCCAAAAACACAGTGTTTGACTCTCGTCTTCTTAGCTAGGGTTTCCTCCTCTCCTCTCTTCTCCTCTTTTCTTTTCTTTGATTTAGCAAGAGTGTTTATTTTGATTTTCTATCTCTCTATTTATACTAACAAAACTAGGTTACTTATTATTATTATTATTATTATTATTATTATTATTATTATTATTATTATTATTATTATTATTATTATTATTATTATTATGA
>Ga0315914_1007485_pt1 | contig 15090 bp, 6 predicted proteins | sample MpolenodulesMG_FD_203920 | JGI IMG/M metagenome (GOLD analysis project Ga0315914, IMG submission 203920) | Medicago polymorpha root nodule microbial communities from Los Angeles, California, United States - elongated nodules | ecosystem: Host-associated > Plants > Roots > Nodule | place: USA... | reverse complement strand
TGTTAAGCCAGAGGGTAAGCTGAAAATTTAGGCTTATTAAAATATGGCATAAGCAGCTTATGAAACTATGATAAGCTATTTTTATTTATTTACCCAAACACCTTTAAAAAAGCTTATGGTAGTAGATAAGCCCACATAAACTCAAAATAAGTCAATCCAAACGGACTCTTAACGGACGAAGGGAGTGTGATTTCTTATACTTCAGTCAAATATGGCTCACACGACGCAACCAATGGCATCATGACCCTTAAAAATCTTCTTAATGTGGGGCCAATCGTGATCATAGCTTTTTCATAACGAGAAAAGATATTCACATTTTACATGTTAAGAGTCTTACCACAAATTACTCCTTTCAAACTTAATTATTTTAAAAATTAAAAATTAAGTTTTGATGTGGATGAACCAATTAAAAATTAAGTTTCTACTCCTTTCTCTCGTATCCTTTCAAACTTAATTTTTAATTACATTTTACATCTTTTCTACGGCAGATCAGTTTTGTGTGGTTATGTGCGGTCACGAGGAGGACGTTCAACATTTATTCCTCTTGTATAGACATTTGGTACTCTATGGCAGCCACTGCGGTCGTGGATCAATTTTGATGGTGCAGATTCTCAAGTGATTACAGATCATTTTCAGCAGTTCATTTATTAAACAAGTGGTCTGAAATTGCGGCGGCCCTTTCTTCAGTTGATTTGATTACTGTGTGTTTGGATTGTGTGGAATGAGTGTAACAACATGTTATTGAAAGAAAATACTATGTTTCAATTATTATAAAAAGTTAAGTCGTATTCTTTATGATGGTGGGAATCGAACCTACAACTATTATGATGTAAAAAGCTACAGGATGTTACCACTAGGACACACGAGCCGACTTCTCCTAGGTTGCACAATATAATATTTATTATATATCTTTAAACTATAATAGGGGTACATACCTATTAAAAAATGGGCAATAATCTGGTGTGGCAGGTGCCACGCCATGCCTTATGGTGGATCCACCCCTGTTTGGGTATAAATTTCAACATTAAGTATATGATTCTAGCTATGAAGTTCGGATACTCCAAATATGAAGACGTATCTGTATCGGATAAGTACCCACGAAGTATCATAATTAATTATTTTAATTTTAAAAAAAATATTTTATCGGATACTTATATGATACTCCACATATACAAACAAATACTTATAAAATAATACACACACACACACACACACACACACACACACACACACACACACACACACATATATATATATATATATATATATATATATATATCTTGGAAAAGAGTAATGGTAAAAAAATGAGACAGCTTTGTAAAAATTCAATGAAGATGTATATGATTCAATTTCAAGATATGAATAAGTATAATTGTTTTTTCGATTAATTCATTAAAAATTAAGTTTTTTGTGGATAAAAGTAAAGAGAGAAAGGATATTCAATCAATCAACATTAAACAAACTTTTATTTATTCAGTTGTTGATATTCCAACACATGAATGAAAATATAATATACTTTTTAAGAAAACTTTACATTTTTTATTTTGATCACATGTATTACTTTTTATAAATTATGACTTTTATAATTATATAGGAATGAATAGTAATCAACATTTTTTTTCATGTATTTTACATGAATATAAGTTTTAAATATTTTAAAAATTTCACGTATCCACATATCCATATATATGGTATCGTACCCACACCCATACTACATATCCGATTTTCATAAGATTCTAGTCAATTTTTTCTTTCTTTGTTCCATTCTAAATCCAATGTTAGGCTCTCAAATATCAACACACTTTCACGCCTAGAATTAGGCATGCATCTAGAGTATGACTTGAATTATCCGCAGATAGCTAATGGATCATAAATAGATATGTTTTGATACTACCTTTGATTTTTGAATTGATTCATCATTACAAAATTTATAAGTTAAAGGGGGTGCCCCTCACTTACAAATATTTTTCAGATCATATATAATTTGTTGCGAGACTCATGTAAAACGTGAATAACAACTTTTCAACATTCCTTCAAAAAAAAGTTTTCAGCAAGTAGAATATTTAAAAAAAAAAAAGTGCAATATCACAAAAAAATACAAGTACATCTAAATGTGAATAATTTATTAGCTACATATTTCCCTAAAAAAATTGCGTGCCCTTAAATATGAGATTAACTACACATTTCTAGGGGTATTTACTATTCTTTCCCAAAAATATTCTTTATTATAATACCACCAATTTGCATTGAAATATAAAAATCAACACCAAAAACATTTATACACAAAAGATGATTTAGTGATAATCATATACAAATTATACATATATGAATCAACTCTATCATTTTTTTTTAAGGATAATGCTATGTATCCTGAGAGTTTGTATTACGAAAAATCACGACAGTGTTGAACTAACATTACCACTACTTTTTTTTTGGCTGCACATGCACTTTCACATAAATTGGTCATCCAACGGTTGTAAATAATTTGTAAAGCTTTCGGGATGCTTTTCTTTGCTGTATATAGCAATGTTCTTTTTTTAGAGTCCTGATAGGCATACATCCATAGCTGGCAACACACCCTTATACACCCCCAGGTGGCATGACAATTTTGATATTTCAACAATTAATTGAGGGTAGTTTTGTCAGAGCTCATATAAACCTTGTAAAAAAAATGAAAACAGATCAAACAAAATCAACAATTTTCTCTTCCTCTTCCTCCACCGTCACCGTCTCACTCTCCTCCACCGCTCCTTCATCCTTCTCTCCGCCGTCTTCAACACCACTCTTCCGCCTCCAACCACTTTCTCATCCAGCCCCTCTGACCATCCCCACGGTCGTCGCTGCCATTCTCACCTCAGACCTCTGTCTTCTCTGCAACACGTCGACGACGTCATATTTCCTATCTCAGATCTGCGCCTCCCACCCTACGGCGACCTCACGTCGTCGTCAACAAGGACATGAGTTATATTTGAACCCCCACCGCCGTCGTCTAAAAAGAGCGGCGTGAGAAAGACAGAAACGACGGAGAGAGAAAGAGAGAAGGAGCGAGAGAGAGGGAAGAGTGGTGTTGAGGACGGCGGAGACAAGGATGAAGGAGCGGCGGACGGTGACGGCAGAGGAGAGTGGGACGGTGAGGTGAATGGAGAGGTAGAGAAATTCCAGAGCCTTCTTCTTTCTTCAAGATCCGATTCTTTTTCCTTTTCTTTTGTTTTATTACTTTTTATTATTTTTTAATAGGTTTTCCATGTCACTTTAGTATCTTATTTTAATATTTCTTTTGCTAAATTAAGAGTGGTAGGAGGGATGTATGCTTAAAAGTGTGTCGATATATCTTTTCCTTTTTTTTAATATGGATAAAAAGTGTCAGAGAGTCGTATAAATAGGGATGAAGAGAGTATCAACAATGAATTGTAACAAGCATTAATCAAAATGGAAAGTATATACTTATTCATAAATAAATAAATTGATGACAAAAAAATTTTAAAAAATAAATAGACAACAAAACAGTACGTCTAAGACTGCAAAGGTTTTGTCTGCGTACAATAGAAATGGGGTAAACTATTTTCTGTCCAAATTAAATTTTAGTGATAACAAAGAATCAATGTTTCCTAGGCATGCATCATGTTTGTCTAGTGAAGGGAGGTGGTTGATGATACATACATTTCCTAGGGCATGTGATGGCCACCATGTGACTATAGTTGGAGCTTAAATTAAATATGAATCTTGTCTGGTAGTAGCAATATAAGAGTACAATTATTTCATATATAATCTACAGTATCACATGATGTACACATGTATTGGCAAAAGGCAACGCACACATTGTCTTTGCATGTATTATTGTGTGTTTCATTTAGATCATTCAAAGCTTTTAGAGAGAAAATGCAAGTTTGTGATTGGCCATGTTTAGTTGGTTACCAAAATGAAAAAAATGTGATAAAATAGGAGATTCAAAGTCAACCGATATGAAGATACCTACATGAGTTTGTATATATAGACCCTAAAATTGACACTTTTGAGATACTCGTAGATTCATGTAATCATATAGCAGATTCATGCATGTAATCATACGATTTTAGTCACCTGATTAACTTTTGGATTTTGAAAAAAAAGTTTAAAATTTAAAGTCAAAATATGAATCATACGACAAAAATCACGGTCTAAATTTGTAATAACGTGATTGTGCGACCGTAGATAACCATTTTTAATTTTGAAGTCATAATGGTTAAATGTGCTAAAATGTATAGGAGTTTAATCCTTGAGATGTCTTAGAAAGTCCTTATTAAAGAGTGAACTTCAATAATATCCAAATACATCTTGGAGTGATTTAAAAAAAAAATAAATCTAAATACATCCAATAATATTCATTTATATGCCATTTTAAATTTTGTTAAATTATTTTCCAATTTTATTTTATATTGGTTTGAATTTGAACACCTTATTGGTCACAACCCAAGATACAAATCAAATAGATATCATGTTATGGGTTACCATGAATTAGAGAGTCCGAAAATTTCATATCGCCTCAAATTAGTGATACTATTGAAGTTTCATTGGATAGATATCATCATATCCATTATTCAATGTCATGTTATATTTTTGTATTAATTTATTTAAAATCAAATCATATTTTAAATAAATTTAGCCTACGAGGTATCGGTACACAACCAAACTTCACGGTACCTAAGAATATACCCAACTTAGTTTACAACTTTATTTATTAACGCTGTACTTTTGGCTCCAGGTAATGCAGTTGTGTAATTTTGGCCTTCCACTTTTACTTTGAGCGATTTTAGCCCCCTTATATCTAAAATCGTCGAAAGAGCCGTACTTTATTACACAACTGTACTTTTGGGCTCCATGTAATGTTGTTGTTTAAATTAACGAGTGTACTTAGAGTATTGGTTAAAGTGTTAAAATTAGTAAGTTTACATTAAGAGCTATGCTATTCATAGCGAGAAAAATTATAACGAATTCACCACGAATACATGCCACATAGTGTTGTGAAATTTTCACTCGAAGCTTTTTCGCTTTAAATAGCATTTTTCTTATATTAAAAACGGTGTAATTATTGATAAGACAAATATATAAACTTATATTTCCAAGACAAAGTTTCTATTAAAAGATTCATTAACCAATGTCTTTAGGACACTGGTTAGTAAGACCCATTTCAAAATGATGTTACAGTCTAATAATCAAGATTACTCAATAACTAGCCATTAAAATATGTTATAAAAGTATGAATAATACAGTGTTATAAAAAATACAATAACTCAAACATAAAAATGCAACACCAAAGTCTTAGTAAAAAAAAACAAAACAAAGTGAGCACTACTAACCCTATGAAACTGTATTATAGAACATGATGACAGAGTGTTGATGATCAACATCTAATCATATTAAGGTTCCTATTCCAATACTCAATTTGGTGAGACCAAACCACACAATCATCTTTACATAGGACCACGGGTTTCCTTTTTTACATATTATTATTTTCTTTCTCTCTTATCTTTTTCTGGTACAATCAGGGGACCATATTAAAGTAGAAAACAAACACACACGTCTGTGTTATGAATTATGTGTATCAATTCTTCCCTCGTGTACAATTTGTAAGGAGTCATCATCGTTATTGCTCATCATGTAATCATGCTTCCACATTTCTATATATATAGGTGTTGTGCAAACAAATTGTGAAGGGTTGGAATTGATCTGAAATAAAGAGATGGAGGAGGAAAGTGAAATGAAAGAAATATCAAAGTTTAAGAGGATTTGTGTTTTTTGTGGTAGCAGTCCTGGTAACAAGAGTAGTTATAAAGATGCTGCTATTGAGCTTGGAAATGAGTTGGTAATGTCTCTCTCTTCTCATATTTCTCTAACTCAAACATGTTTTTTTTTTTTCTTCTTAGAATTTAGTCCGGGCAAAACTCAACCCTACAAAATCTGCTTGTAATAGAAGGATGTCTCTCAATTAAAATCGCATGCATGTTTATATTGTATTTCATCCAATGTAAGACTTTTGACGTTATTTTTTAAAACATTGTTTCCTAATGTCCACCCTCCATTCTTCTTGGAAATTTAACTTTTCATGCTTTGCTTTGGTGTTTTTGTTTATCTTGTTTTATATATTTTTTAAAACTTTTTGTTTTTGTTTTGGTTGGTGTTCCTTGATGAGTTTCTTGATACCCCATCAATTTCTTCATTCACAATTGAACTACTTAATCTCATCAAGGATGTTGTGAAACAAATTTTCATCTTGACATTTTTGGTGGTGGGGTTCTTCTATTTCTTTAATAAAAATTGATGGGCTTATTAAAAAAAAAATGTAACACTGTTTAAATTGTAACCTTTTATACTTAGCAAATTAGATAAACAAAACGAATATTTCATTTCAGTTTCTCAACTTTTTTCATGGACCCTTTAGAATATGCTTTATATACATACCATTTATCTTTCACAATTTCACATAGATAAAGTTGGTAAATAAAAGAGTGTTGAAGATTACTATTGTTCTCTATATGTCATTTTAACAAACATAAATTGTAGTTTTCACTCCCCTAAAAAAAAAAAAATTTAATTGTAGTGTTAACATATAGTTATTACCACAAAAACAAAAACAAAATTATTGTGTCTATTTTATACTCACTCTGTCCTTATATATAATCTTCTTTGTCTTTTTCACATTTCTTAAGAAAAACCGTTAGTGTGTGAATATTACTAAATTAACCTTTGGTTGGATGTGTATTAACCTTTGGTTGGATGTGTATTAAATTTGACTTATAGTTTAAGAAAAGTTAGTAGTATTAATTAGGAGTAGGTTTAGAAAATAAATAATAAATGCATAGTAATTTATATAAGAACTTATATTTAAGGACAATTTTTTTTTCCTCAAATATGGCTTATAATTAGGGATGGAGGGAGTACATAGATGTATCAACAGTATTCTTTTTGTGTGTGTATAATATTCTAAATTTTAAGACACTTAGTTGTATTAATTTTGACGTTTATATGAAAGAAAAAAGTGTATATTTGTTTTTTTTAGCAAGTGTATATTTGTTTTATAACTGCGTTATTGGTGCAAAGAATATACATTTACTAATGATTAATTTTTGTTAGAAAATTTGGTTGATTGCTTTTAGTGGAATCTTTCCTCTCAATCATAATTTTTAATTTACAAGGCTAGAACATGAGACTTTATTTAAAAGATCTGAGTAAAATTAATTCAAACGAATTTAATGTTGACAAATGTATCAAGTAATTTAAAAATGTATTTGTATTTAGCGATATATTTTCCCTAAAAAATTGCTTGTAAAAAGAGACATTGAGTAATAGTGTTAATTAAACCTTCTTTGGGTGTTGTTTGATGTCTTACAAAGGTGTCAAGAAATATTGATTTGGTATATGGAGGAGGCAGCATTGGTTTGATGGGGTTGGTTTCTCAAGCTGTTTATGATGGAGGTCGACATGTGATTGGGTGAGAATAATGAGCATCTTCATCGTTATGATTTGTGTTGGTGGTGATGGATAATACTTGGGTGATATTGTGGTTGGTGATACTGATCAATTATAATGTTATAAGTGTACAAAACAACAACAAAAAATTTTGTAAAAGAAAAAGAACAAAGTCACTTGTGACATTGTGGTTGACCAATGTCACAAACACAATGTCACCCAAGTGCTACCCGGTGGTGACAGTGTTATGTTGGATATGTTGTTAATTTATGCTATTTTATTGTCATTGTATTGTTGCAGGGTTATTCCAAGGACACTGATGCCAAGAGAGGTAATTTTATGATGTTTGGATTTGAAGGAAATAACCAAACAAATTACCATAGGAGAGAAAATTATCAAATATACCTTTCTCTTTTCTACCACAATATGTGCTTATTTTGATTTTCTTGTTCCAATTCTATGTATCATCTTTTTGATTGATTTCCACCTTGCTTTTGTTATCCAAGTATATTGATTTTCCATTCCTTTTTTTATTATTTGTGTGTGATTCATGTAGGTTCCAAGTGGGAGTAACTTGTGTTGTTGTGTTTGCTTTTTGATTTTGATATTTTGATGTCACATTTTCGATCTCTTTAACAAACTTACCTATCACTACACCTGGCAATCTGGGGCATGTCCTTCTGAGCATTTTTGTCCCTCTCTCTCAAAGCTCTGCATAACCTTTTTTAGATTCTTTTGTCAAGCTTTCTTTGTTTTTTTTTTATTTTTTATATATATTTTTAAATTCAACATTTAACAGAAAATCGACTAATATGGAGAATCAATCAAACTTTGTTTCGAGTTAATTCCCATTTTCTTATCATTGAGAAAGTAACATAGTTGGATCTAATTGACTGCAGTTACAAAATAATACAGTTATTGTATCGATAAACGTCAATTATTAGATGGAGATTAGATAATTTGTGTTTCAAATTCTAAACTCTGATTGACGATACAACTTAAAATCATAACTTTACTTTCATTTTTTTTTAAATTTCTTTTTCTTTGGTGCCAATGTTTTTAGAAGGATATTAGTATCGATCGGTTCAATCGATTGAATCAAGAACAAAACAATCTATATTTAATTGGTTCAACCATAGTCGATTCAGTCAATTCTTAGGCCTTAGAACCGGATTGAACTGCAGTTCAAACTCTTTGTTTTAATTTTCAATTTTTTAATATTTATTTATTAGACATCTTGTTCAATTGTAATTAAACAAATTGAATCATGACTAGGAAGCCTCACTTGTGGGACCTCACATCAAGTATTTAAAACATGGGTTTGTACAATTTTGTTGTTGTTTTTCTCCTTTGAGCCCACTTCTGCAGCACTCATCATTACTATTTTTGCATCCATGCATTGTTGCACGAATCACTCACACAAAGGTGTAATAATTTGGATTGTTCTTTTGGGTGTGGGTGGGTTTGTGCAGATCACTGGAGAGACAGTGGGAGAAGTGAAGGCAGTAGCAGGCATGCATCAAAGAAAAGCTGAGATGGCTAAGCATTCTGATGCTTTTATTGCCTTACCAGGTTGGTTCCCATTCCACCAATATTCTTCTTTTAGCTATATATAGTACATGCATTTTTAATGTGTTTGTTATTATTTTATCTTTTACTTTTAAATTGTTGGCAACCAAGTGTTGGCTTGGGACCTAGTATGCTCCTCCTTAAGATCTCGGATTCAATTTTTTCTGATGTCAATTTGAGTGGGCAATTTAGCTTCTTAAAAAAAAATATAAAGTTGTATACTCGTTGTTGTTATGTTTTTAATGTGGAACTCTGGTACAACTCAGGTGTTATTAAATGTAAACAATTTTTTTTCATTAATTTGAATATTAGCTAGGATGACATCTAACTTCCAAACTAAGGCCAAAATGACATTAGAATTTCGAAGTAAAGAAGATACAATGACAAATTACGTTTCAAAATAAAGCAATATTTTTCTACAATTTTGAACGAAAAATTACCAAAGGTTCAAGGTTGTTATCGTTTTTCTTGTTTGAACCGGATATTCTATAGACTAATATTTTAGATTACATAAAAGAGAAAGAAATGTTGAGAAGATTATGTTTCTAGCATTCTCTCTAACACTTATTTTTTTTATTTGGTGAAACTTAAGCGGATCTTACCACCTTATGTGAGATCCATTTTCAACATACACATAAATTTTATCTATTAAAACAGTAAGTGTTAAAGAAAGTGTTCATATCCTTCCGCGACCTAAAAAAACAAAATGTGATAAATCACGCTCTGAAATAACTTTGATTTGATGTGGAAGATTAGTCGTGGGACCAAGAAAGCAACACAAAACCCTATAAACGTTATTCAAAAATTGATGTTGGCCGAAAATGAAATGAAAAAGGGGTGCATTTAAATAAAAAATTTTAGGACAGATTTAAATAATTATATAACTTGTATAACATAACATCAGCATAAAATTAAAAATTATTTTAAAATGCAAATCGAGGGGTTGAAGTTAGTGGAATGAACTAAACTCCAACAATCAAGATTTGAATCCAAATATAAGGGAATGTTCATGTTTAACTTCCGACACGTCTTAAATATGATAATTTCAAGTGCAGAAAACATATGGAAACAAAAGAAACAGATGGATGTTTCAAAGTTTATTTAAAAAAAAAAAAAGGAAAACCTGAATTTTCTTCAATAGATCTTATGGTGATGTGTGCTTTAAACAAACATGTATTCTGAAACTGTAAGGATGTTGCAATTTTACAAACATACGGGACTTTTAACTAATGATGTTGCATGAATATGTCCATTACATGCATGAAGGTGGCTATGGGACACTTGAGGAGCTTCTTGAGGTCATAACTTGGGCTCAACTTGGCATCCATGATAAACCAGTAAGGTTCAATCTTGCCATTTTTATTAAAAAGTTAAACATGTATTATATTCCATAATCTATAAATTGAATTTTGGTTTTGGAAAAGGTGGGGTTGTTGAATGTAGATGGCTACTACAATTCTTTGTTATCTTTCATTGACAAAGCTGTAGAGGAAGGCTTCATTAGCCCTAAAGCTCGTCATATAATTGTATCTGCACCATCAACAAAAGAGCTTGTCCAAAAAATGGAGGTACTTGACGACATCTTTTCTTTCTTCAAGCTTGTCATAGTATGTGTTTGTTTTCATGTTGAAATCTTACCAAACGTGCGTCCACTTTAATGCTACAATTTTTAGCTTATGAATATTCATGTTAAAACGACATTTGAACGCGCGAAAGAGTAGACCAACGTCAAACCAAACGGACTAATAATTATTTGATATCTCTTACATATGGATAACAAATGTTTTTAATATTTGGAAATTAAATAAGTTTTTTTTTTTTTTTTTATCAAGTTTAGTCCTGCAAATTTTTATTTTTGTAATGTTTCGTCTTTCATTAGTTGATTTTGACAAACAAAACAAAAGGTCATCTGTGTATAATTCAATCGATAATAAGTTTGGCAAAATCAAATGTCCTATTCCAAAATTGTGATAATTCTTCGTAATTCTGTCAATTGCACTGCCGATTCAAACATTAACGAAAGATTATGAGTTAATTTTCAAACTAATTCATCATTTAATGAACTAATCATAGATAAAGAATTCTGTAAACAATAAAGAATTAATTATTCGATGAAACTAAATAGATTTGATTTTAACCTTATAGGAATATTCTCCTCAACACGAAAGAGTTGCATCTAAGCAAAGTTGGGAAACTGGGAAGCTGGATTAGTCCTCACATTGTGACATCTCAAGTTGTGGTTAGATGATGATGAAAGTGTGAATTAGAAACAGTTGTTAGTTTATTTCCTCAAGCCATAATTCTTTATTATGTTCTAGTTTTTTTTTTTTTTTTTAGTGTGGACTGTGGACTACAAAACTGATGTAATCTAGCTGTGATGCATAGCTACTTTGTTAAATGTGAATTCTTGTTTTTCAAGACTAAATTTGTTTGCCAAAAAATTGAATAGATGTTAGAGGTTTTGTATAGGATGAGTAGTTTTAAGAATTTGGTATTGGGGGAGAAACTAGATTTCATTTCTATTAAAAAAAAAAAAATTAAAGATATATAAGTGAAAGCCTTTGTCATCAAATATTCAATTGTGGTGAAGTTCTCAATTTGGATGGGTGTTCCATCATTTGGTAGGAAACTGTGGATATATCTTATGAATTGGGATTAAACCAAGGTTGCAATGGTATTATTATATTTTAAGCCAAATACATTTTAGGGTCTTTTAACTTTTTTTTTGAAAGAAAATAATATGGATGAAGAGGATAAATGCCAATTAAACATTCAATCTAAAATATTTGGGGTTTTTTGTTTCTTTTAATTTGACAACGATTTTGGAAGTTGATGAAGATGTTGAAAGGTATGTTGACGAATATAAAGCCAATCATGATTAAGAACACATATTTCCATTTGTTTGATATTAAAAAAATGTAATTTATTGATATAAACTTGTCACTTCAACATCAAAACGGTTAAAGATTTTTTAACAGAGTTTAATGCAAAATGATCACGATGTGAACCTTTTATGACATCAATAATCAATTTGTTAAAACAAAAGTTAAAACACTGATTTGTTATAAATAATTAACTTAAAAGATCACAAAATGTATTTGAGTATGCTTCAATTTTGGTGTTGAATAAAAAAGTTGCCCATTTTCAGTGAATATCCATTTTCATCCTAATCACTTCTAACACTCATATTATTAGTCAACTAGTGACTTGATGAAAAACTAATTAGTGGCTTCATAGATAAAGAAGTTTACACTCATGTAGTTCAATAATTCTTTTTCGTGAATGCATAATTTGAAATTTTGGATAAACTTTCAAAGTGAAAGTTGGAAATATGTGTGGACAAAACTTACCTATAAGAGTAGTAAGTGTTGCTTTCTACTACAATTATCCATGCCCAAAATATTTTTTGTTTAACTGTTTTTGGAATCTCAAGTTCTCAACTTTCATGATATTTTTAGTGAGAAAAAACAGCACCTATATATATCACTTATGATTTTATAGGTAAGTTTTATCCTAAATATATATAAATGTACCACTACTTATGTTTTGTGGCCTCATAAGGACAACTTATAAGTCTGACTTTGACCTTGTTTATTGACTTTAAGGTTTAGAAATTAAGATCCAATCTAGCTTAAAAATAATGTTTAAGACATGTGAAGCATTTTCACATTTTGGTTAATGCATAACGATTAGTTAAGTATTGAACATCATAAACCAACATCAAGTTGTATTTCTCTTTATATTCTACATAGTAATATGTTTGGTATTAAAACATTGGTCGTGTAAGTCACTAAGCTATCACGGTATCATTTGTTTAGCATAGGCCAGTTAATTGCAGTCGCTTATAATTAATTATGGTCTTTGAACAAGCCATGTACGGATTCTGTAAGGCACTAGTGCAATAGTTTGTTGAAGATTTTGCTAAAAGAAGGTTTATATTTATGGGTTTTGATAACGAGTGTCCTAAGAGTATTGATTAAATAATCTTTTAATAGAAACTTTTTTTTGTAAATACAAGTTTTTATATTTTGTCTTAGCAATAGTTACGTCATTTTTTGATGTAAATTTACTTATTTTATTACTTTAACCAATACTCTAAATGAACTCATTAACATTCTCCTTTAATTATTTGTCAGAATGTTGTTCAAAAAATTAATTTGTCAGAATAAAATGCAACTAGTGCAATAGTTTGGTGAAGATCCATTTTGTAAAATTGCAATTGCTGTTAATTTAAGACCATAAATAAATTATTCTGCAGAGCTTGACTAAAATTATTCATAAAAGAACCAAACACGCATTTGATAACATACTCTTTTTTTTCTAGGGAATTTGATAACATACTTCGATAGTAAAGATTGCAATGAAATGACTCAACAACATGATATATAAAGATAAAATTCTTGTGTTGGTTCGAATGCACAATAAGTTTTTTTTCTTTATAATTATGGGTGTGAGCCATTAAACTTTTTGAAAAATAAAAATAAATTGACGCTACAGAATTTTACAAGTCTCTTATAAATTTGTTAAATTCCACGTATTAAAAAATGTGTTGAAGAGTGATTACTATCTTCATCTTTATATATAAGAAACAAAAACAACAACTCAAGAGAGATGCATACAAAACCCATTCTAAGAGTGCACCATCTCCCACTCCTCAATGATGGAATATGATACTCATGGTCACACAATCCATGGGATCATGGGAAGGATTGTTTTACCTTCTTTTATTAGAGATGATTTCCTTAGAGACTGCTATGGTTTGTCTTCTTTTATTTTTCTTTTGTTTCATTTATGAGGGTTAGGTCCAGACCGCCCTCTTGTATATATTTTTCATCGTTTTAAATAATATTTATTATATGAGACAGACGACGAAGGATGGGGGTTTCACATAAGTGCCAACCTAATTGGCATGTCTATGTTTCCTTTGATGTATGTTCTCCTCTTGATCGAGTGACAATAAGGGAATTAAAGAAATTGGTTATGATATTAAATTATCGACATTGATACTGTTTAATATATTTATTATATATTCTACCATCTTTCAAAAAGAAAAAAATTATATATTCTACAAAAAAGATGAACATAATAAAGGGTAAGTTGGTAAAGAATAATTAATAGAGTAGTACTATTTAAGCAAAGAGGTAATATTATTTTTTGTATATAATGGTTGGATTGAGCATATGAAATGACTCGTGAGTTTGATCTCGTTGTTAATGTAAAGACCTTTGATGGTAAACTTCCAAAGTCTAACTAATTTAAACTTTTTTATTAAAAAAACATGGTTATAGGATAGGAGAAATACATCATTCGGTCACTATAATAAGCAAAAATATGAATTTTAGATTCATTCAATTAATGATGTATATGATCATTATTATAAATCACATACATCATTTTGTGAATGAATCTAAAATGTTGACTTTTACTTATAATAGTTACTGAAGGGTGTATATCGGGATGTAACCTCTATGCGAGGTGGTCGTCTTATGTCATGTATGGATCGTTGTTGATTTTATTTGTTTGTAGATGGTCTTGGAGTACTCTTATGCTCCCTTTAATAAAGCTCTTTGCTTATAAAAATAAAATTAAAAAATAATTGGCTGGATTGTGTCCTTTGCCCAAACAAATTTTTTCACAAAGGGCAAGAGATTGCTTATTTAGTTCCCCACTAGGCCACTACCTTTCCTTATGCTCAGTAATCACCAACCAAAAATGACTCGAGGAGTAGGAGATGACATGATTTATATATACCAACCTTGACTTTCTTCAAGAGTTTGATAGATCCTCCTCACGTGCATAGGCGGCGATCAACTTTTCAACTTGTATAATCATACAAATCATTGTAAATTTTAGTTACTCGGTGAGTTTAGTATTTTATTTTAGGGTTAATAGGTCTTTACCCCCTGTAATATAGGTCATTTTCGGTTTTCCCCCTGTAAAATTTTTGTTTTGATTTATCCCCCTGTAAAATATTTTTGTTTTGATTTACCCCCCTAATAGGCCAAACAAAAACCAATTTTTTTTTTCCAAGAAATTTTCGTTTTTGTTTGGCCTATTAGGGGGTTAAATCAAAAC
>Ga0315914_1007483_pt1 | contig 15092 bp, 3 predicted proteins | sample MpolenodulesMG_FD_203920 | JGI IMG/M metagenome (GOLD analysis project Ga0315914, IMG submission 203920) | Medicago polymorpha root nodule microbial communities from Los Angeles, California, United States - elongated nodules | ecosystem: Host-associated > Plants > Roots > Nodule | place: USA... | reverse complement strand
AGTGTGTGTCTATATATATATATATATAGATATATATATATATATATATATATATATATATATATATATATATAGTTAATCTTGACTTTTAATATTTCAAGATATTTACTTGTATTATTAAGGAGTCTATTTCTGAAAGAAGAAATAAATGCTTCTAATAATTTGAAAAGAAGTTTATACTTAGGGATAGTTTTTTGTCATTGTTTACTTAAGCTATAGATGGAGTAAAAATTAAACTGCTTGCCTTTGATTTGCAACCACAACGATGGAAATGAATGTTTTTTATAGGCAAATGTCAAATTTTTGATGAGTGGGAAAAATGTTAGTATTAAGTTTAAAATTTATTTTTTGTTGCGTATAGTTTTGCCCCTACCGGACAGTTTTTCTGGATCCGTCCTATCGAGTATGTGCATAATATTCAGCATGTGAGTACATTATGACCTAACAACGATTTGTGTCGGTCCAAACTAATAATTTATAATCAATGGAGAATTGTGTAAGAAACTAAATGTAAGTATCTCATCGTCGAGATTTGAATATGGACAAACCACATTGTAAGAATCTATCTTCTTTCGCTAGACTCAACTCAACAAAAATTTATATTAACCGTACATTTAAATTTTCAAAATTGAAAGAAATATTTACATAGACTAATAACAAGTTCGTACATTTCATCATAAAGAGATTTTTTTATTTTGACAAAATCATAAAGAGATATTTAACATATCCATGACACATTACCCTCACCCCACCCAAAATCATAAAGAGATATGTAACAAAGAGGAAGCTAGCAAGTTAGGTATTTATTTGGAGTTTGGACCACATAAGAAAACCACAAACACACGAATACAAAAACAACTCACGGATACATGATACATGTTGGGTTATATGTTAGCTAAAAAGAAAAAGAATACCAAACAGAGCATAGACAATACCACGTTAATTGAGGCTGTGATAATAAAACCAAGGACATTCTTTATGGACACAACTCAACTTTCTCTTCCTCTTTCATTGCAATGCAGACACAAAGGTCCATTTACTTTTCTTCCAACCAATCAAATTTGAGTTACGTACAACTATCAATATTTGTTTGTTTCGTTATTTGCCGAACACCCCTAGCCAGCTCAAAGATTAAATCTAAGCAAATATAGAGGGACACTTGAAACTGAAGAAGGATCGAAGAAAATTCGCTAAAAAAAGTCATCCTTGAGTTTGAAGTTATATTCCTGTCTCATTTTAACTTCAAGTAAAAATTAGAAGATTTTGTATTGTTTTTTTTTGTTGGTGATATTCTCATCCGAAAAACATAAATCAAACCTCAACGAAGGTCAGAGTCAAAGATCTCCAATGATGATCGTTTAACGAGGAAGTATCTGTAAAAGATACTTTGATGTCAAAGTCAACATAGACATAATATAGTAAAAAAGTATAGAAGAAAATAATAGATACTTTAATTAGTCTCTCAAAAAAAAAATAGATACTTTAATTAGAGTAAATCATGCTCTTTATATAAGAAGTCTTCAATAGACCTTTCGTCTTTGAGCCATAAGGCAACAAGGTCACATATTTATTCGATCGGTTAAACATCATAATAAACTAGCCCTTAACTCGACTGTTTTGCCAATCACAAATATAGTCGGTCCCTCCTATTAGGCTATATCCATGTGTAGTATGAACTTGTTTATGGACCAAAGATATTTGGTACCGAAGAGGGGTGAATATGTACTCTAAATGACCGAGCGGCTTAGACAGTTTACCAATAAAAGGTAATGTATGACTTGAAATCGAAACTATAGTACTATATAGAATTATACGCAACTATAGCAAGAATTGACGTTGATAACGTCAAATCAAAAGCACACACGTGTGGGGTGCTAAATTAATTGGATGGATGGTGAAATATTTGGAATTTGATCCACACGTGGGGTGATAGAATTGGAATCTGTTGGTTTGATATGAAAGTAGGTAGGGAATGAATTACATAGGTTAAGAGAATTTGTCCCCACTCCCACCGCCTAATTACCTTCATTGTTTTCATGTACTCCATGCATGTGGATTCATTGTTTTGGGTAAACATAGCCATAAAATATGTTTTATATTGGTATCAATGCGCCTTCGTTTTAGATATCATCACCATGAATTGCCTCAAATTTCAAGCCCAGCTTTTGACTACTGGAGATAAACTATAGCTAGGTTTGGTTGCTCTTCACTTAATTATTTACATTTCTTTATTGTCTTCGTCTATTATTTTTACAAGCACCATGTTTACACTCTACAAAAAGAGCTTATAATTAGGAATTAGGATCATATATGTATAGTGTATACATATACATATTTTATAAGGCTAATTTATAGACAACTTTATAAGGCACGAATATATATAAAAATATGAAACACACTCCTTCAAATCAATCGATGTTTTAATAAAAGAAATTTTTTTTTTGAAAGAAAAAGAAAATAATAATATTACATTATTTTTTTTTTGAAGGAAATTATATTACATTTTGTGTACTGAAATATAAATATTTTAACTTTACTTTCACCTTAAATAAATACAATATACATCACTCTTAAGTTACTATATATTATGCTTGCAGCCGGTAACTTTGTAACGGCAATGACAACCTTGTGTGATGCGATATTGACACCAGCCGAAGGTGAGGCGTGGGGACTTCTGCAAGGAATTAACTGGATAGTTATGATGGGTTACCGTAAAGTGATTTTTGAGTTGGATTGCAAGACGGTAGTTGACCATGTATACAAGGAAAATTTAGATTGCTCGGAGTATGGTCTATTGTTACATGAATGTAGGATTTTATTGAAAAGTCATAACGATTATGATGTTGCTTTTGCTAAGCGTCAAGCAAACAGAAGTGCCCATGCTCTTGCAGTATTATTCATAGTTGTATTGCTACTATTATTATGAATGAAATACCATGAGTTTGCTTGTGTAAAAAGTCACTATTATACTTTTACTTTTTTTTTTATTCTAAAGACCCTAATGGCAAAACAGACACACTTAGTGTATGTTTCGTTCCGCGTGAGAAAAAAATAGTTTTGAGTGAATTGATTATGATAAAATTGAGATGAAAGTAAAATAATTTATGTTTGGATACATTCATGTAAAAGTGTCGAACATTAAATTTTGAGGAATGCTAGCAACACACATTCTAACACACACTTTTCAACACATTCTCTTTGATTGGTTAAAATTCACATGGGTCTCACCAAATCATGTGGGTCACATATAAATTTGGTGGGTCCCATGTGAATTTTAACCAATCAAAGAGAGTGTGTTAAAAAGTATGTGTTAAAATGCGTGTTGCTAGCATTTCTCTTAAATTTTAGTGTAAAAATCAATTTTAGAATCAGAAACTACAATTTCTAGTTTCAAGTAATATCCATTCTGGATGCAAAATCAATTATAGATGTTAAACAATTCTAGAAAAACCAAAAATGTTAAATCAATTCTACATCTCACCGAAATTGATTCTTGAGGTTTACTCCCTCGTGTCATTATTATAAGCAAAAAAATCAATTTTTAGATTCATTGGTTAATTGATGTATGATCTAAGTTATAGACAACGTACATCCCCTAAAAAGTTGTTTTTTTTCTTCAAATAATAGTGATTGAAGAGAGTAGAATTGACATGTTTAGTGTATGCTTGGTTCCACTTCTAAGAGGGGCAACATTGATTATGGATGTGTAGAATCAATTGTAACATGTTTGGTTGCTGTAATGTAGAATTGTTTTTGCCTTCATAATTGATTCTACTTGAAGCTAAGATTTGTAGCTTTTGATTTAAAAATTGATTATTACACATAAATTTATAGTTCAATTCACTTTTACATGAATGTATCTAAACACAAATCACTTTACTTTCAAATCACTTTTAGTCATAATCAATTTTACAGAATTAATTTAGTCACAATCAATTCTTATCACCGCATAGCCAAACATATAATAAGTACTCAGAAGCTAGGAAATGGTTTGCCAAAAAGTTTTTGGCATCAACTCAATTCTTATTTTTGGCATCCACACACCAAAAGGTTTACCAAAAAAATTATTTACTGTTTATGAGGTTTTTTGGGCCACTACTAACAACCGAGTTGACGTTTAAAATTTATGAGATCCTTTTTGATATGTTAATTGCGAAGGTTTTTTGGTTGACCACAATTCTTTTTGAATTTGACCACAAAATAATGATATAATTGTAGTGAAGTTCTTCCATAGCTTGGATTTGTTTAATCTAAAAGGAGATGGAGCCCTTAGGGGGTGTGTTCCGGCTATTGTTCATACGATCGTTACTGAACTTAGGTAGATTTGTGGCATATTGGTCCAGTCAACAAAATGTTAACTAACTTCCTATTAATTAGTTATTTTATGGCTAACAGTTTCTCGTTGGAAGAGTTAGTTATAACGTCAATTACTCACTCTGCATTATTCAATTGTAATCTGTTTAAAGAAAAGTGAATTGAAAGCAATAAGTTTGATTAGTGTGGATGAAAACCTACCTTGCTCTAAGCTCAACTTAAAACCAAAGTTCCTGGTGTTCTTCTTTGCTCTTATTTCTTGTCAATATTTTTCTTTAAACCGGTAATGTTAATATGTTAAGCTGTTAAATTGTTAGTGTTTGCTGGTCGTCAAACCCGAAATCATTTTAATGAGGGACAAAGTTAAAAGGAAGATCAAACCCGAGATCATCCTAATCTGGGATAGAGTTAAAAGGGAGATCAATAGTGGCCACAATCAAATTTTTATTTTATTTTTTCCTATAGCAGTATATTTTTAGTCTCTATATTTATTTTTTATGAACTTTAAAAGATATTGTAGTACTCAACATTTTTTTTTTCTGAATATATTGAGTCTTAAACAATTAATTTTCTCTATCTTTTTTTTTTGTGTGGACAAATGAATGTAAATGTTCAATGCAAATTAGAAACCTTTAGAAACATCAAAACTAAATTCAAAACTAAATTAAACATCTTTAAAGGAACAAACTGATTAATGTCATACTTGGCAGAGCCAACCACTTGATTAAATTAACAAGAAATATATTGACAACGAAAATCAGGTGACAAAGAACATAACACCTTAATATAAAACAACAAATGATGTAAAACATGTAAAACAGTCAGACCATTTTCAAACATGTTAATGGCAAAGAGAGATTCTATTTGTACAATGACCTAATGAAATCCATGTTGTTTGCCTATTAAACAACCATGGTAAATGCCTTACAAAACAAGCATGAACATTAAATTATTAGAAGAAAATGGTAACTTGCGAAATATAAAACAAGCATACTATTAATTTATTAGGAGAAAATGTTAGTTCTTTCTATATTTGATTCACTATATTAACTTCAGATATATTTTATAATTTATTAACTTTTTTTTTATAAATTGTGCATTTGAAAAATTATTTTTTCTTCACTTAACTGCACTTTTTAGTTTGGTCCCCCCTGAACCTAATCACTCCACTCTTTAATATTCCACCCTTGCCAGCAAACCAAAACCTTATAACTGCCTAAATATTTGTTCAATCATATCAATAATAAAATTGCTTAAATAGTAGTATAATTGATGGTAGAATAGATTTTCCCAACTTCAATAAGAGGTCCCCTTAGATCTCCCTAACGTCCTTTTAAAGCCTTTGATCATGTAAAAGAATATGTCAACATGCTGGATCATATGGTTCATGTATCGCCAAATATGTGAGTTATGCATGTGAAATAATGAGCCTAGATAAAATGATGTACAACAGTATTCAATTAAATTTCTCGCAGCAGTGCCTATATTCCGTAATGGATTTTTTTTTTTTAAGCAATATTCCGTAATGGATTGATTTCGCAAATTAAAATCGACCCCAGGTGAAAGAGTAAATTAATATTAAATGGCGGAAATTTTTTCGGAGTTTTTTCCTGTCTGCCCCTGTTGTGAAATTTTAATACCAATATGCCCTACTTAAAAATAAAAATAAAAACACCAAAATGCCCTAGTTATGATCAAGTAGTACAAGTATGCCATTTCATTTGACAGATTTGTTGATGAGCTGGCTATGCCATATCAAATGGCGGACTCGTGAAGCATTGATTTTTTTCTTTTCATTTTTTCTTTTTTTAATATTATATTATTGTTGTAATATTTTAATAAGCATTTTATTAGACTTTTTTTTTCCTTATTTTTAATTTATGTTTTTATGTTTTAATAATTAAAATTGATAAAAAATAAATATAAAACAACCAAAAAAAAAAGAAAAAAAACAATGCTTCACGAGTCCGCCATTTGATATGGCATAGCCAGCTCATCAACAAGTCTGCCAAATGAAATGGCATACTCGTACTACTTGATCATAACTAGGGCATTTTGGTGTTTTTTTTAATTTTTTTAAGTAGGGCATATTGGTATTAAAATTTCACAACAGGGGCAGACAGGAAAAAAACTCCTATAAATGTATCATTTTGAAGTAAAATTTAATATACTCTTTCACATTTAATTCTCTTATATAAATTACAATACTTTCTCTCTCAACCAATCATATTCATCCCTAACAAATTGGTATCATAGAGATTACACTATCCAGGCAATTGATGAGCAATTAATCATGAGTGGTAATAGTAATTTTTGAGCAAATCAACAATTTCTTGATGAAAAGAACTAGGCTAGCTGGATTAAACAAATGAAGGTGATCTTCGGATTGCAAGAGGTTCTTGAAATTGTCAATAGTGGAGTTGAAGCGATCCCTAGCATTCCTTAAACTTTTAATATTGAAATTCTCTAATTTCCTTTCTTTTTTTGACAAATTCTCTATTTTCTTATTCTCTCTAAAAATGGAGAGAATATTTTTTTTTAGCATCACTAAGTTTAATGTAACTAACCAACCACCTTTTGATTTTCGGTTTTTAATTTCTGCTACATTCTAGACCATAATACAAAATCCCACTAAGTACATAGTATAGTCTAACACTCTGACCTCTATTTTTATATAGATCTCTTTGTTGTGTTTTTAAACCACCGACCTGCTAATAAACTGGCAATATCCAAGATCAATAATCATTGAACAATTATTTTCAACATCAACAAAATGTAAAATACGTCTGTTTTTTGTCTACATTCTTATGTTATAGCACTTCCCTCTCCAACCACCAAAGCCTTTGTGCCGAAGACCAATGTTCCGCAAATTGAGTGTTAACTCTCCGAGTTTACCGAATTTACGTGTTTAAGTACCAAAATTGTGTTAACTCTAAGGTAAACTCGGTTTCTGGTAAAATCGGAAGGTTTGACGAGTTTGATCGAGTTAACACTCGGTAAACTCGACCTAGTTTACCGAATTTTACGAGTTTACATCTAAAAAAAAAAATAGGCCATTTTTTTCAAAACCCAATTCCTTTTCTACAAGCCCAAAGATTGAAACGTTTACTGAATAGTTACCTTTACAGTAATACATTGTTCCTGAAATGAAACGTTTCTTTTTCTTTCTTCTCTGAGTTCTCAAACCATGAACATGGGAGCACATACTAGTTATGATTGCAATTCCGACGGTGGAAATTTAGATTTCGACGTCGGTGATTGTGACGTCGGTTAGTGTTGCGGTGGTGGTGTTTGTTAACCTTTTGAAGAAATTAACTAGTTTATTTTTTGGATAGTTTTATTAACAACTTTAGGAACTTGTGAAACTTGCTTATTTGGATGGTTTTATGGATGACTTAAACTTAAAGACTTATGAAACTTAAGATTTTGTGCGTTAATTTTTGTATTTTGATGTTAAGTTGAGCATAATGTTTTATTATGGTAGTTGGGTATAATTTACCTTTGTAATTAAGTCATATTTTACACTATTGACCTATTTATTGATCTATTTACATTATTATATTAACATATATATGTCTTGTATATAATAAATTTTATATAATTTCAATTTTAGGTAAACTCGTACGAGTTATTAAGTCGAGTTCACCTAAGTAAAATGAGTTGAGGTAAACTCTCGAGTTGCAAAACCTTACTGAAGACTATATATGAAGATGCTTGTGGTCATTAGAGCATCTATGAGAAGTTCCATAATGAATTCTATCGTATCTTTTAAAATTTAATCATTAAAGATGCTCTACGATGACTAATGATGATTTTTTAAAAAATAAACTAACTCAAAGTAGTTTATGAGTTTTAGTTTGAATAAATCATCATTTGAGTTCTCAAACGATTTTTTTTTTTAAATTTAGTCCCTAAATTATATAATTATAATTATATGAATTGCTTTTTTCCTCAATTTTTTTATATGAATTACTTTTTTCCTCAATTTTTTTATATGAATTACTTTTTTCTCTAATTTATATAATTATATGAAATTCATCAATTTAATCTTAAAAGTATATAAAAAATCGACAATTTAATCTCTAACATCTTAATAGCATGTACTAAACCGAAAGATTTAATAGTTAGAGACCACTTATTATTTTCACATATTTTATAGATAAGTTGAAGTGAGAGTTATAATTTAATGACTAAATTGATTGGTTATTTGTTTTAATTTAAAATGAAAGATCATTGAAATATATACCATATAGAAGAAGATTTGATATATCATAACAAATTAATAAATTATTGGAGAAACAAAGAAAACAGAGGAGGTCAAATGAGAAATTGTGAGTCATTTCCAAAATAATGGAATCATTTTAGATTTATTGGAAAATCCAAGACCAATTACATGATGTAAAAACACAATGAAATGATCAAAACACGGTGCTGCACGTTGGAGAATTAAGTTCGGACGACGATTCTCTGTTTATGGACGCTAAGGACTGGAGCTAAGTGTTCGTACAAGCGATAGGCAGAGCTGAGCGTCGATGGTGAAAGCGCCAGGTGCATTTCTGTGTAGTCTGAAAACATGTGTTTTGTGCGGTTTTTCTCATATTTTGGGTTCCAATGGTTGTATTATAATTGTTTGTAGATTTGATTGAAATGTATTGTTTCATTGCTATTCCATAAATGTAAGTGAACCAATACATTTCTTGAATCAATAGTTATGATTTCAAAGAATTGCAACTCTTCGTGAGGTTATTTTCTCATATGTGAAGTGGTATATCATGTTTTATAAACACATGATCGGTATCCATCAAAATGCATGTAACGAATTTGGCAAGTGTCATAGCCTTATTCTCGCTCATTTTCTTACTCTAAATCATTCTCTTCTTCTCTAATGCATGAGTGAAGTGTAAGAAACATTATTCGATAAATTATTATCGAAAGATAAGTTTAGTGTTTTTATGCAAATCACATCAAAGCATCCAAAGTAACCTGAAGGGGATTACCTTATCATACTCTTTTAAGTGTTGCAACATTTTCCGCAAAACAGATTTCTAGCAAAAACAATTAATGTAAAGAGTTAGAAATTAGAATAAAGAAAACAATAAAATAAATGAAATTGTAGAAAGCTTTGTTAAACCATGAAGAGTGAAAGAAAAGAAAACAGGATTAGATTAAAAAATTAAATCATGATATATAACAAGTATTCTAAATACATTGTTTAAAAAATCCATAAAAAAAATTATGTTTTGGAAATAGAAATCAAACATGTGTCTTAGTCATAACTGTACTTAGTAAAAGATATCAGTCTAGTAGAGAAATATAGGATAATGTTTTCAAAAGGTACTATATAATTTTTCTATATTTGTCGAAATTATAAAATCCATTACTCTTTTTAAAATGAATTATAAACAAATTAATAGTTGAAAACTTGAAATATGTAGATTAAATTTTTAATCATGTATTAGTAAAATAACCCATCTAAATTGACATCGAAGAGAATCGAACATGAAACTTTAATTTATTTGTTCTATTATTTTGATCCTTAAATTAAAGATAGAAAAAGAGGGAGTATGATAGTAAGTGGGAAAGGAAAAAGGAGGAGGTCAGTTTAGTGGGGTGCCCTGCAGCGGCGCACATGGGATAGGGTTTGACCCTTAAGCCTACATAAGTTCAGCACACTCACATGCCTTCTTTTGTGGGTCCCGCAGCTCTAGTTAGCCAATGAATCTTACCACATGGTGCTGGGTCCCACTTACTTCAACCCTTCCATGCCAATACCAAATTGGGAGTTTTTAGGGTGCAGTCAGAAAACTGACTTTTTTGAAAAAGTTAATTTTGATTTTAATGTTTGATTCATTTTTAAATTGTTAATTACTGATTAATGATCAATAGTAATTCATCTAGTAATGTTTGCAACTTCTTGGACTTACATGTATTATTTTATCGTTGGCATCTTTAACATGCAAACAGATTTGATGATATTATGTGATAGTCTTAAGTGTTACACTTTGTGGGGTGTTACACTTAACATAAGGTAGGATAAAATTAAATTAAGTGTAGTCTTGTTAATCTGATGAATTGATGATACTATGAGGATTGAACTTTTGATGCCACTTTACAAACAGTGGGGTGTTACTCACTACACTTTCGATGTTATAGTGTTAACTTCATCAGAAAAGTCATTTTCACGATTTCACCATGGAATTTTCCTACCAAATTAGGAGGAAATAAAGGGAGAAAAGTGTAGCAGAGAAATCAGTTACCACACCATTTCTGGTATCCACTTTGCATGCTTAATCCTTATTTCCCTCCACATGAAACTTCTTATTTCAGATGACATGTTTCTACAATTTATCAAACCAAAACAAGTTCCCATTATTATTAGATTTAAATATGTTTTTGAACCTTATAAATAATTTTTCGTTTAAATCTCTTCAAAGTTTTATTATCACAATTTTTTGTCATTGTTTTTAAGTCAATTTATGTGTATTATTTAAAATTTGAATTTTTTTCGTACTCATGTTTATAATATTAGAATTTTTTTAACAAAACATGAATTAAATTTTAACTTTAATGTATTTTTTGCTTAAAAATTTATATTGAAGTAATGTTTTATTAAAGAAAATCCACTTTGATTAAAGATATTCACATAATATTATAAATGCAAGTACTTATTTAAAAATGTGAAGAGTACACATGACCTAACTTAAAAACAGGTCAAAAATGTGAATGAAAAAGTGTTGATGGACAAAAAATCAAATTTTGTTAAGAGTACTAAAACAAAACAAAAAAAATATTTATAGAAACCAAAAACATATTTCTTATAATGCATTTTTTTTTAAAGTTATAATGAAATATTATATTTTCAGAAAGAAAGAAAAAAATATGTATATGTATTTAACGTATCTCGTGAAATATACTGTTAGGATGATTTGACTTTTGATTATGTGTGTTAATATCTAAATCAATCAAAATTATAACCGCATTGTAATAAAATAAAAAGATATGCAAAATCGAATAGTGTTTGATATGTTTGGATGTTGATTTTTGAAAGTCATTTGAATTGGATTTCAAATTCACTTTTTAAAAACTGAATCAAACCGAATAAATTTTGATACTTGTTCATTAATATGATATATTAGCATTGACTTTTTATACACTATTGACTTTGATCAGAAGTTCGTTCTAAAACATGGTTAGCAGCTCTGGAGAATCTGATCGTCTTACGCTTTCATATTTGTGTAAAATTTTGATACTTGTTTATTTTTTTGACGAAGATACTTGTTTATTTATTTATTTTTTTGGGTACAAAGATACTTGTTTATTAATACCGGTTGTTTAGTATAGTTTCACTTATGGAAAATAAAACGGTTTGAGACCGCACCACTAGTCTACATCAAGTGATTAGGATAAGCTTACAATATCTACAAGTTTGAGTAGATATTTTTCAGGAAAAAGAAATTCACGTTGAATTGATATTATGGAGTGTTTGGAGGATTCTATATACAAAAACATCGGTAAAAAAATCTTCTAAAAAAGAAATCAGTTGTGATTCATAATTCATGGTATGTTTTTTAGATAACTTAGTGAGACAATTTTATATCTTTTCATGACGTGTCATTGATCAAAGTAGGTCTAATTTTTTCAATTAATTAAGTGTGATATTTAATTCGCATATTCTATGTATAAACAATTTCATTAGACATGGAAACAAAGTCTATACATGTGCGTACCCGTCCGAACCAAATCTAAATTAACAGGGTTTTTTCCGTTCTGATTGGGTTTGAGTTTTCCCAGGTTTCATAACACAGGCACGAGACGGGTTATGGAGATATAAGTATAAACCCCAAACCCATACTTAAATATGTCCCGAATGTAAAAATATCAATTTATCATCCATTTATATAAATAGAAACTCAAACTCTAAATCATTTCACTCACAATCAAAGTCTCAATCTTTTATACGACACTCACTTCTCTAAGTTCTCTCTCTTCTCCTTCCACAACTCACACCTTCGGTCTCCCTCTTATCCATCACCATAGTCATCGATCGCCATCATCTCTTTGGTGGATAATGCATTACAACATTGAATCCGAGGCTGAAAAATACTTCTTTTTTATTAAAAAAAAAAAAACAACTGTTGGGATGGAGATGAGGCGAGGATACCCGAACTCGTTGGGGAGGAGGATGAGGTTTGATTTCTCATCCATGTTGGACATGGATAGGGTAACATGTAAGTATTTGGGAGTAGGATATGAGAACGGATAAGGTAACACCTGTCTCTACCCTGCCTCATTGCCATGCCTAAATTTCATGAATCATTGGTATAAAAAAAATATTATATTGATGCAAATGAGGATATTATAATCCATGTGTTGGCCTTGTGTTATGAAATATGTGTACTAGAAATAACTGCTGCCAAGTGGTACTCACGCGGTGTTGTGGTTACTACTAACTGATGATAAGTACCATGTTAGCTATGTTGAAGAGTTTGACAATTTGCAAAAGATATATCTTTTCTAAATCTTATACCAAAATAAGATGCTTCAAATGTGGTTTTGATGTTGAATTCTCATCAACAATCACCAACCTATATCAGATCTATTATTAGGGGTTGTGTTAATTTTAATGTTTTGCTTTCACAGTATAAATTATTTACATGTTAGTGTGAGGCTAGTCAAGTTGCCAACTACTCACGCAAACATGATCTTTATAATTCATATTGCATGTGAATTAAATAGTCTCAACCTTTATTTATTGTTAGACTTTCGTTAATAAAATTATATTTGACGTCAAATAAATATATTCTGGTGTAATTTTATTAAATGAATGTATAAAATTTTGTACAACATAAATGCAAAAAAAAATAATCTAGCTAAAAATAAGGTGTTTCCATTGTGTTTCTAAACAATGAGCCACAAAGTGTAGATTTTTTAACTATAATTCTTTTCTGATAAAAAGTTCAGATGAGTTTGGATCGGAGAATTCATTAGTGTCCGAACATGCATCAAGGGTCAAATAACATTTTATGTTTGGTCATAAGATGTTTTTTCATAAACTACCTTAACGAACTAATAAATAATACATAAAAACTAATTTATTTGCAGAAGTTCAAAAATAAGCAAATCCAAACGAACACTAAATCAATTTTGTTTAGACCTATGACCAAACAAGAGTACTCATCATTGTCCAACTTTGTTTGCGGTTAACAACAGTGTTTAAGGGGACAGAGAGCATTTTGGACTCAACATGTGTTCATGCAGTTCAGAAGCAGCAAACATATCATCTACCTATATATATGCACAGTGTCACAACAAATAGTAAAGCGTGCTCTTTTCAAATAATTGCACGTCTATATTTCCTTTTACTCCCATAGTTTTTTATCATCCCTCACATCCCATCATTAACTTTTTAACTTTCTAATTAAGCTTTGTAAAAAAAAAAACACTTTCTGAATAAGCATAAAGTACGTAGTTCTAAAATTAGAAGTTTGTAGATTAAATCAAACGCATAATTGATAGTGTGGGAAGCATGCAGTAATTAGCAATTACTACAATAGTGTTAAAATCATAATTTGATTTTGTGCCACAGAACATGAATCTATAACTCCATGGTTCTTAATAGGCGACATGTCCAATTTCAGAAATAAATAACGCATTAACTTTGACAATTACTCATACTCGTGAAAATAAATAAATAAATTTATAGATGATTCTTAAAGACATGTCAAGATACTCACTCATACACACATGTAGTCGGTAGAACAAAAATTCTCTTGTCATGCAAGATCAACAATAGTCTTTTTCAGTAATTATACCGATTTATATGATGCTATATTTCATTCATGGGCATTGCTGCTTTTATTTCATCGAAGTTCTGCATGAATTTACTACAGAATCACAGAGCATAAAACTGATGGCGTGCATTATTTTCTATATCTTACTTTGTAGTAATTCATATGTATAAATATGCATTATGGGGAAGTGAATGTCTAGTTAATAATCTCACATATATGGACAGATCCTAGAATTTACATGGATCCAAGACGGATTGACAATAGCCTTTTGCTCAATCCAAAGCTCAATATCGAATAGAGTGGTATCACTACAAGAAATAAGTGCTATTCGTTAGGCCTTATGCAGGGACATGAACCCCTGTAAAATTTGTGTGGGGTAAAGCCAGGAAAACCCCTGGAAAAATGCAAAAATTGAAAACGACATTTGGGCAACCCTTCGCAAAAACCCTGGGATAACTCTAAGCGGAAAACACAAATTCAAATTGCACTATAAAAAGAGAAAGTTGTCAGCATTTGATAGGGGTTAATCGAGGGACTGCTCCTTGGCAAAATGCAAAGTTTAGATTGATTTGACTTATCTCCTGCAAAAGTTGTACTTGTTGTGTGTGTGACCGTTTTTTGCATGCATGACAATTTGCCAGGGGCTGCCCCTCGTATAAGCCCTGACAATATGATTGTGTATAAGAGGAATGTTAGAGACACTTTCTCTAACTTTACTCTCTTATTGAATGAAATTAATGTATGTTCCTGTTGAAATTTGGAGTCTAACTCATCCTTATAAAACCGGCTTGTAAGGTGAGTATTGTCTCACCCATATAAACTTTTATCAAGAGTCTTATCTATCGATTTGAGACTTGGATTTTTCCCAATACACCTCCCTCACGCCCAACACTTTGGACTTGGTGCGTGAATCGGTAGGTAGCCCTTGAATTCGACAAGCTCTCATACCATGTTGAAATTTGGGGCTTAACTTATCCTTACAAAACC
>Ga0315914_1007482_pt1 | contig 15096 bp, 8 predicted proteins | sample MpolenodulesMG_FD_203920 | JGI IMG/M metagenome (GOLD analysis project Ga0315914, IMG submission 203920) | Medicago polymorpha root nodule microbial communities from Los Angeles, California, United States - elongated nodules | ecosystem: Host-associated > Plants > Roots > Nodule | place: USA... | reverse complement strand
TCACAATGCCCTCTACTAAGGCCTCTCCATCAGAGGCATCCTCAAAAGCATCCAACAATTCAAAAGAATTCTGAAGTGTAATATCCTGGTCATAACTAGTATCAACTATAATGTGTACACTTGCCTGGAATCTGCTGAAAAGTTGAACTTGTGGGCAGATCAGAGCTACTAACAGTCCTCCTGCAGGCAAGGTGATCAAGTTGTGTAGCCGGTGTTTGAAGGTTAGCCACATTGCCCTTAGTAGCCCCTGAAGCCTGTTTTGCGTTGTCTGCTGCAACTTGGTTAACGCTAACAAATTGACTAGAAATCTTGTCTCAAAGCACATTAAGTTGAGTTTTTTCTTTGTTCATTATGAGTTTGGTAACTTGGTATCAATACTTATTTATTTACTAGTGTAAGATATTGTGTTAGTCTATTATTCCCTAATATTTAATAATACTTATCAGTTTAATTCAATCTATTATTTTTACTATTTTATCTATTTTGAATATAATCGATCATTGTATTTTGGTAAAATTAATTTTTAATATATTAGATGTTATATTTTACATCAAATATTTTTTTGACAGCTTTACATCAAACATATTATTTTATTGTAATTGTTTAAGATTGGTATTGATAGAATTTTTTTAGAATTATAATTTGGATAATAAAGAATCAATCTAATTTAAACAACAATAGATTGGATAATATCATTTTCAAAAAAAAAAAAGATTGGATAATATCAAATATTATTTTTGATAATCATTCAAAGTGAACTAAAGTGCAAGTATTCTAATCTTTAGATCAGATAAACTTTTGCTTCGTGTGATCGAAACAGATTGCACCGCAAACACCCTTTTTAAAACCATAATTTTTTTCCCATAATCACAATGTTTTTAGTTTTAAAATTGTTCGATAAAAACCAAACTAGGAGATTAGTACCCTTGTCATAAAAAACTTCAAGAAAAATTAGTTCTTTTTTTCATTGACATATAAATATCCTAGTTCTAGTTCTAGATTATTAACTAGAGTTGTAAGAAGCTGACTTCATATTATTACTGTCTGTCTCTACTCTCTACTCTCTACATCCATCCTTAAAGACATCAAACCTCAAACAACACGATCTGTTTCACGACACTCCAACCAACTTGTCTTCTTCATTCCCTCTTTCATTTCTTCATCCATCCACTTTCCAATTCCTTCACTCTCTTATTCCTCAGATCAGCTTCAGATTCAGATTCATATGCTTATTCAAAAATCATTGCCACTTCTACTTCACAAAGCTAAACTCAAAACAATGACTCAGTAATCTTTTTTTTTCTTTGAAAACTCGGTGAGTTAGCTATGGCTATCATACCTCGTCAAGCTAAAAGACCAACTGGGTTATGGGTGAAGATGACAGCTGTAACAATTTTGGGTCTATGTTTTATTTTTGTTTGGACTGTGTTTTCTTCTTCATCTTCTTCTGTTAGTTTTCAAAGGGAAAGTTTTGAAGATATTTCAGAACCTGTTTCCTCTTCTTCTTCTTCCAATGTTCAAAAACAAACACCAAAATCAGAAAAACGTGTGGAAGTGGAGAAAGATCATAAATTTCATAAGAGTGATGAGAAAAAGGTTGATGGGTCATCTTCAAATTCTTCTTCCACGCACCCTAATAAGAAAGAAGTGGCGCGTGAAAAGAAACGTGTGCATAAGAAGGAGGATAATAATAAAGAGAATGTGAATCAAGGGTCATTGGAGAAAGAGGAAGAAGGTGAAAAAGAGTTGGAAGATAAAGAAGAAGGATTAGATCATGAGAGTGAGGTTGATTTGGATTCTGATGTTGGTGGTGGTGATGATTCAGCTGAATCTGTTGATGAAGATTCTGAGATATTGGAAGAGTTAAAGAAAACAAAGAAGGGAAAAGTGAAAGGTCCTTTGTTTGAATCAAATGTTAACTATAGATGGAAAATGTGCAATACTAGAAGCAAGCATAACTATATTCCTTGCATTGATATTGAAGTAGGTGGTGGAAAGGTGCAGTACCGGCATACGGAGAGGAGTTGTCCGAGGATGCCCTTCACGTGTATGGTTCCTCTTCCTCTTGAAGGGTATGATTCTCCAGTGCCGTGGCCTGAGAGCAAAATGAAGGTATATGAAATGTATATTATGTTTAACTGTTTAAGGTCTAGTTTGGATTAGCTTTTAGATTGTTGGAGGTTATAAGTTGATGATTTTTCACTTGTGAAATAATTCATATAAGCTTATAGTATGGAGAATTTAGGGCATGTTTGAATTAGATTATTTGAGCTTATTTATTAGCATGAGAACTTGTGAGGCTGTTTGCGAGAGCTAATGGAAACAACTTATGACATGTTCATAAGCTGTTTTAACTTATTTCCATAAACTCTCAAATAAGCTTATGAAAATAGTTTAACTTTATCTTATCTTTTGTTATAGAAATATCTTATACATAAGCCATTATCATATAATTGCTTACGTTATAAGCCCTTAATTAAGTTGTTTATCCTACCAGGGTCTGGTTTGGATTAGCTTCTAGATTATGAGAGCTTATGAGTTTATGATTCTTCATTTTTGATATAATCCCTATAAGCTTATACTAGGATTTATTGAGAAGTTAGAGATAGCATATGCAATAACTGATATAGAGAAGCTATTTTCTTTTAGAAACTATTGTTTAAAAACCATGTTGATATCTCAAGAGGCTTTTAATATTAATTTTTCAGTAAATTTTCCTTTATTAGTCGGATAAGGCTTGGTTGTTGTTGATGTTCATTTAGAAGTTTATCTAGTCTAGCTTTAAGTGTTGGATTGGTTTGGTGCTTCTTTGTTATCTCACGGTAACATTTGGCGTCAGTGCAGATATTGTTTAAGAATGTTGCACACCCGAAACTAGCTGCATATATAAAAAAGCATCGTTGGTTGGTGGATTCTGGAGAATATCTTACTTTCCCTCAAAACCAGTCAGAATTTTTGGGAGGGATTCAGCACTATCTTGAGTCGATTGAAGAGGTGAGATTTCTATTACAATGATGCTTGTTTGTTGGTTCCTCTTAAACATAATCATTGTATTGCAAATGATAGAACATTAGTTAATAATGGATGATTTCAGTTTTCAAAACATAGTCTTATTTCTTTGGATATGACGAGATGAAAATGTATCTCTGTGGCACTGTGATTTCTAGGTTCGACTTGTTTATGATTTGCTTCGTAACAACTGTTTATGATTTTCAACTCAACAGAATTTTTTTTGTTAATATTCACTGCCACCATCTTTGCAAACATCTTGAAACTTGTTCTGAAAATTATAGATGGTACCAGACATTGAGTGGGGTAAAAATATTCGTGTTGTCCTGGACATTGGATGTACAGATTCAAGCTTCGCAGCTGCTCTCTTTGATAAGGATGTTTTAACATTGTCACTTGGCTTGAAAGATGACCTAGTGGACTTAGCTCAAGTGGCACTCGAGCGCGGCTTCCCAACATTGGTTAGCCCTTTTGCTAGAAGGAGACTTCCTTTTCCAAGTCAAGTTTTTGATGCTATAAATTGTGCCCGTTGCAGCATACCTTGGCATTCCAATGGTTTGTACTCCAGTCTATAATTTTGGTATTTTTAAGATGAAATTTTCGTCTACAGATTCTATTTATTTGATTATTACAATAATAGCTTGAACCTTCCTTTCATATTTTTCAGGGGGTAAGCTTCTACTGGAGATGAATCGGATTCTAAGACCTGGTGGATACTTTATCATGTCAACTAAACATGACAGCATTGAAGAAGAAGAAGGTTTGTCTCAATTTTGAATAAAAAAGTGCACTCATTGATGAGATAAAGGAACTATGTTTCTTGTGATTCATTCTCAATTTTTTTCCTCTGATTCTAAGCATGGTTATCATGGTACTGTAGCCTGATACAAATTCTATTTGCTTATCATAAGTTTTAGCAAAAGCAGGATATTTAACCAGGTGTATGTTTATTTATTGCAAAGGGTGGTATTAGCGCTCGTAGAAAAATTGACTATGTAGTTTGTGTGATAAAACAATAATATTAACTAGGTCAAACTAGTTCAAGGTTAAACAAACAAGTGTGAAATCAAACAGTCACAAAAGAGAACGCTTAAATACACGACCACAAGAGAAACGCTGTAAATGAAAACTGAATTACTTCATTTTGCTTTTCTTGAATTGTCCGTGACTGACATACATATTTATAAGCTCCTTGCATAATTCTACAGTCAACCTTGTAAATAATCACAAATCAAATAATGGTCATCTCCTAGAAATACAAAGATGCAATACAAAAATCATGAACCTAGAATCAAACAAATGAACCTTGAAATAATGAAATCAACCCTACAAAACCGATTTGTAAGATGAGAATGTCTCACTTATAAAATCAATTTCAGTCCATATTTCATCTAATGTGAGACTCTTGTCACCTCCGATGCCCTGGGAATGGATACGCATGATTTGAGGGGCCTGATAATGGGCGGCACAATGTACCATCTTAAGTTTTTATGTGGGATAATCCTGCTTACAAAATCGGCTTGTAGAGTGAGAGATGCCTCCCATTTATAAACTCATTTTTAGTCTTTATCTCGTCTAAGACTGAACATCTGAAGCGTGACCCGAGTAGCCCGGTAACGATGACTAACAACTCTTGTAGTGTGAGTTTATAAGTGGAAATACATACAACTTATCCAAAGAAAAGTAACATTTCTTCTCTGTTTCAGCCATGACCGCACTGACAGCATCTATTTGTTGGAATGTTCTGGCACATAAAAGTGATGATGTTGGTGAAGTTGGAGTTAGAATATATCAAAAGCCTGAAGGAAATGACATATACGAATTGAGAAGAAAGAAGATCCCACCGATTTGCAAAGAAAATGAAAATCCCGATGCAGTCTGGTATGCTGCTGAAACATCATTATATGAGGACTTGTTTCTAATCAGCTTAAGGTTGTTAATTAATAGGTTATTTTACATAATTTTTTAAATAGGCATGTTCCAATCAAGACTTGTTTGCACACCATTCCAATTGGAATTGAAAAACATGGGGCAGAGTGGCCTGAGGAATGGCCGAAGAGGCTTGAAACTTATCCCGACTGGATGAACAATAAAGAGAAATTGATTGCAGACACCAACCATTGGAATGCCATTGTTAACAAGTCATATCTCAATGGAATGGGCATCAACTGGACAAGTATCAGGAATGTAATGGACATGAAATCCATCTATGGAGGGTATGCCAGCGAAACCACTTGATTTTATGTTCGTTGCAGCAATAAGTGAGCTGCATTTTTCTTTGATACTACTCCGAACTTAAATATAAGCAAAAAAGTCTATGCATCTGGTACGGATGTGGACCAGATACATGTACCTTTTTGTTGATATTTAGTACATCATTTCATATTCAATACACATAATTTTATTCCATTGCATGGTTTCCAACATCTTGTTAGAAACATGAATAAAACTAAATTAATGACTCTCCTATGAAAATACAGATTAGCTGCAGCTCTATCTAAACATAACGTTTGGGTGATGAATGTAGTACCTGTTCATGCACCGGATACGCTTCCCATAATCTTTGAACGGGGATTTTTTGGCGTATATCACGATTGGTGCGAGTCTTTTGGTACTTATCCAAGAACTTATGACCTTCTGCATGCTGATCATTTGTTCTCACGCCTCAAAAACAGGTATTGGGGAAATTTTACCAGTATTGCTGTACTTATCTTTCTTTTGATGTTCTTCCATGACCATGTTAACATGAGAATATGATTGAACTGTTTTCATATTTGTTGCAAGCCATTTTCATAAGTTACAATAGAAAGTTTGTTGAACTAAGCTGAAAAAACTTATGCACATGTCATAACCTTATAGACTACTTTTATAATGTATCTCAATCACTTAAACAGACGTTTAAATCACAACATAAGTCTTAATATTATGTAAATTATCTCTTGCAAATGCACCTAAGTGAGACCTGTGACCAACAATAAATTTGCAGGTGCAAGCAACCTGTGTCGATTGTTGTTGAGATGGACCGTATCTTACGGCCAGGAGGGTTGACAATCATACGAGACAAAGTTGAAATCCTAAATGCATTGGAGGAAATATTGAGAAGTATGCAATGGGAAATCAGAATGACTTTCTACCAGGAAAAAGAGGGTATCTTATGTGCACAGAAAACTCTATGGAGGCCTTGAATCTTCTATCATATGCCATTTTTTCTGTACCATCACATCATCTCCAGAGTCCCACCATGACTTGATTCAGATTCCATGATATTCTTTCCCTTAACTTACACGTGAATCAATTGTTGATTTTAATTAATTTAATTTGTAAAAGGAAAATGGAGTTTGTAAAAATTACTTCATTATTATTTTTTGTTGTTGTAAAAATTACTTTATTATTTTATTTTTGTTGTAAAAATTACTTTTTTAATTTTGCTGTTGTAAAAATTACTATATGGTTGCTATTATTGTTTGAAGAAATAGAACACTGGAATTTGCAAGAGAGATAACAATTGAATGTGGGAATAAAAAATAAAACAAAATCACATTAGCCAATGAAAATGTTGTCCTACTACTTCCATACATCAGATATGTTGTTGAAACTTGTAAATGTGCAATGCCTAGAATTCCTAGATGTTTCATGTTGAAATATTGCTTGCCTTTTCTTAATGCTTTCCCCCAAGGGCAAAGGCTACGGTAGGCGACCTCTTTAGGTCTCCTACCGTAGGAGACTTAACTTTTTTTTTTTTTTTTTTGTAAAATAGATGTTAACTATTGGATAGTGAAGTTTCATGATTCTTAGCTTACACCATCAACACTGAATAATTTTTTTTGTCTTATTTTCACTTTCCTATGCTCTCTCCTCTCTATGGGAATCATTCTTTCTCTTACCCAACAACAACTCCAGCAACCACAAGAACACCCAAATCTTCATCTCCTTCCCCATCACATTATAAATCCAATTGCTCCTTTGTACTTGCATGTTGCTTGGTCCCCATGATTATATTTCACTTAAATAACTTGAGATTGCTTCTCAAACTTCATGAACACAGATCTGCTGCTATATTTAATTTCAATTTGCAGGAAAAATACTTCAATTTCAACTTTGGATGTCCCCAAAGGGAATTATTGAACGATCAAAACAAAACAAAGCCAAATCAGTATTATTGAAAGATGAATTTGAATTCCAATTTGATAAGCATTTTAAGAGGAATCATCAAAAAATTGATTAAATCTGCAGTTTTTTTCATCTTTGATGGATATGAAAGTTTGAATATTTTATTTATTGGGCTTGTTTGAAATATTTTCTAACAATAGATTTAATAAACATTTGAGTACCATTCTTTTCCAAATTTATTCAACATCTGAGTATTTCTTTTTAGAGAGACACGTGAACAATTAAGAGTAGAACGATGAAGGAAAAAAATGGATGTTTACATGGTTGGAAAATCTGGATCAAACCCAGTGTTCATATTATAAGGAATAAAGAAATAGTGTAATTGGCAAAGGGAGAACAAACAGAGAGGAATATAACAGAAAGGTGAAAGCTCGTGAGAGTTGAGAGGGAAGAAAACAAATAAAATGATAATCAAGTGTATTTGATCTATGGTGTGTTTAACCAATCCAAAGGTTAGGAAAGGTCAGAATGTCAAAAAAAAAAAAAAAAAAAGAGGTCATGCACGGTAGGAGACCTATAAAGCTCTCCCACCCTAGACACCGCCCTTTCCAAGTCCAACTATTTTTTAAGTTCTCTTTACTGCAACTTCTCACTAATTCCTAGACTAAGTGCATGTTTGCGTACAATACAATACATAAAGTAAGTTTCTCATACGATAAGCTCTAATGTATTTTTTTTTTTTATCAATTTTCCATCTTTTCAGCATATCTCTGTTGGATTTTAAATTAGGTCATCAATTAGTTACTATTTAGATTAGTTCTAGTTATTTACTCGATGTTAAATCGATCGGGAGTATTTGAATTCAAACCTTAATTGTGATATAGTCATAGATCAAACTTTATTTATTTTCCGCCGAACTCTGAATTATTATGTGCATTCATGCATAGTTACACAATTTCATCCATCCGATTATAACTAGAAGACTTGTATTTCTGACTTTGTAAATCTATCCTAAATACAAAGTCGGGATTTAAGATCGGAGAGTTCAAATCTATAGTTGTGATATTGTGTAAGTGTAGACCATCCATTTGCATATACTATACTTAGCATCAAGTTGATGTCTAGTTTCTAACTTTCTGGTTGCTTTGGCTGATGAATCACACATTGATTCCAATGAAAATCTTGCTTGAAGGATGCTTCATAGTTTCTTTGCATCTTCCACTGATTTCACCCTAGCTTCTTCTTTTGCCAATTCAAGTGCTTGAATCAAACTTCTCAAATAAATTTCTGCATCACCAGAAGCAGTCTTTGGCATCAAATGCTCAGCAACATCAGCTGGAGTGATTTCAACTTCCTTCAACAATTCACGTATTGTTCCAAACAAATGATGTGATTCAATATTAAGATAATTCTTAGCCAACATCTTGAATGCCTCAAATCCACAATATGATAACTCTATATGCTTATCCATTCTACCTTTTCTAACCAATGCAGGATCCAATTTCTCCACATAATTTGTTGTGAAAACTATAAGTCTTTCACCACCACATGAAGACCATAATCCATCAATGAAATTCAATAGTCCAGAAAGTGTTACATTACTAGTTTTTCCATCTTTTTCCTCCATAATTCCACCTTTTTTCTCCCTTGAATCCTTCTCTTCATCCTCTAATTCTCTTTTCTCCTTTTTCTTCCTCCTTTGACCAGTCAAATCAAGTGAACAATCAATATCTTCAATCACAATTATAGACTTACTTGATGTCTCAATCAAAAGCTTCCTCAACTCAGTGTTATCCTTAACAGCAGTCAATTCAAGATCATAAAGATCATAGCCTAACAAATTTGCCATGGCAGCAATCATTGTTGACTTTCCAGTCCCTGGAGGACCATAAAGCAAATAACCTCTTTTCCAAGCCCTTCCAATTCTTGCATAGAATTCACCAGCTTTACTAAATGTAATAAGATCATCAATGATCATTTTCTTCTTCTCTAAATCCATAGCTAATGTTTCAAATGTTGATGGATGCTCAAACACAACATGGCTCCAATAAGATCCACTATTAGTATAAAGTTTCCTTTGTCTATTTTTTACCTTAATTGCTTTACCTTCTTTTAGTACATAATTAAGATATGTACCTAAAATCACATCTCTATTGTGTTTATGAAAAGTTAGTTTATAGTACCTTTTTTCATCTATGTTGTGATGAAGTGAAAATGAATTTTGTTTGGATATATTTTTGCCACTGGCCCACCAAAGTTTAACTCCATTGAATTCATCACCTACTTCTTCATGATCATCCATGCTAAGAACAAGTGCTTGATTATTCTTAGCTATGTCACCTTTGAGTCTCTTTGCTTGCGTTGATGCTTTGGTGCTAAGGTAATTCTCTATGGAAGAATAAGCTTCACTTCTCATGAGTCTTTCACCAGTAAACTCATGAAATGTGATTTGGATGTAAGGGTAGATAAAAGTAACCAATTTTTGTGAGTATTTCTCAATTTGGTTCCTAAGTTGATAAGGAAAAAATTGTTGAAAAATAGCCCAAATAAACATCAAGGAAGCAACTATGGATCCTATTTGAGCAAACATGTCACCTTGTTTCATTTTTTTTTCCTTCCAGATTTCACTTCTACCTTTTCTTAAGCTCTTTCTATTGCACAAACATAATGTGGATTTAGAAATGGTTTTCTAGCTTTGTCTTATAATATAAAGATAAAGGACATGAGATAATGTCCAATTTGTCCACGTGTGTATCTTAGAAAACTTGTTTATTTATCCTTTGTTAATTATGTTATGTGGCTATTATACAAAAAAAGTTGATTGGCATCTTTGTCTATATCTTCACATGTCGGCCAAAAAATGTAGAAGTCAATTTCTCTTTGATTGATGTGTACTATTGTAATGTAATAGCAACCGACTCAAGAATTTTTGTGTCACACCTTAAAGAAAACTGATGAATAAATGCATACAAAAATAATCGATCATGTATTTCGGCCTATTGTGTCTACGTCTCCGACAACAGAGTAGTTGCCGTAATATTGAATTATGGAAGGGGCTTTGTCCGCCACACCCCGACTTTCTCGATAGAAACCCAGTATACACACGCTCCTCTCCTCTCTATGCTCGAATGTCTATCCACTTATCAGTGAATGTGAGTCATACTCCACACTTAATCACTCATACAAAAAAATGCAGCAAATGAGTTAAGGTTACTTGGGGGTATGTATCATGGATCATGACTTGTTTGTATTACATCATTTCCTTTTTGTTTGGTCCTAGGAAAGGTTGAAAAGGCATCAGATAAGATGAAATCAGACCTGGCTTTTATTATTAAAAAAAATGGTGCTTCTTTATGTGTCATTTCATTTATTTATTTATTTCCTCATGTAAAGGCCAATATGAAAATGAGATTTTTAATGTACAAAAGAACCTAAAGTAAAATAGTAACTGAAGATTAAGAAATATTTATAATAATCTTTTAATACCTAGGATAAAAGCTCACATAACAAAGTTTTTTAAGCTAAAAAGTATTTATTTTATGACTTGCAGAATAGTATGGTAATATACTATCATTAGAACAAAACAAAATAGAGTATCAGGTATCAACAAACATACAAAAGCGCACACACATAAAACTTGCACTGCAAACTAAACATATTTATAATTCAACATAGTTAACCATCTTCTTAATAGTACCAAATATTCAATCTACTTTGCTATAAGGCCTGAAATACATTGTTGAGTTTGTAATTCAGCATAACCACCAACAATGTTTCAACCTTAGCATATTAATCTAACTTATAATAGTGTAAATTAAGACTCTAATGTAAGCATAGAAATAGAGATTCATACTAATGTTTTAATAAGACTCTAATATAAAATAAGCAGCAATATTGCCTAGGAATTTTCATTGGCATTCTCTTCCTCAGGCTTCTTGTCTTCTGCATCTTCTGCCTTCTTCTCTGACGAATCCTCTTCACTAGTCCCTTCTTCTTTCTCAGCCTTCATCTCTGCTTCTTTCTTAGCTTTCATCTCTGCCTCTTCCTTGGAGGTTCTAAGTGCTTGGATCAACCTCTCCAATGATGCCTCAACATCTTCATCACCTACCTTAGGCATCAAGTTTTCAGCAACATCAGCCGGAGTCATGTTAGTCTCTTCCAACAAGCATCGAATCGTCTCAAACAAAGGATGAGATTCAACACTGAGATAATTCATTGCCAGCATTTGGAATCCATCAAAACCACAGTAAGACAACTCAATATGCATGTCCATTCGTCCACGACGAATCAAAGCTTGATCAAGTTTCTCCACATAGTTAGTAGTAAATATAATCAATCTCTCACCAGTACTAGCAGACCAAATCCCATCAATGAAATTCAACAATCCAGAAAGTGTTACCTGACTTGCTTTGTTCTTTGCTTTATCTGCTGCTTGTAATCCCTGGAGAGAAGCAGCAGCAACTTGATTCACCTCCTCATTTTTCTCCTCTTTTTCTTTGTCATTCTCCGAATCTGTCTTCCTCTGACCGGTAAGATCAAGCGAACAATCGATATCTTCAATAACAACGACCGACTTACTCGTGATTCCAATCAAAAGTTTCCTTAACTCAGCATTATTTTTCACATTGGTTAACTCAATGTCATAAATATCATACTTCAAAAAATTAGCAATAGCAGCAACTAGTGATGATTTTCCTGTTCCTGGAGGACCATAAAGCAAATAGCCTCTCTTCCAAGGCTTACCAATTTTTGCATAATACTCTTTAGCCTTACTGAATGTAACAAGATCATCAACAATCTCTTTCTTCTTTTTAGGATTCATAGCAATTGTTTCAAAAGAAGATGGATGTTCAAATATCACATGACTCCACTTACCTCCTCTTTCATATTCACCATTACCTGTGCAATTTGTGTAAAGCTTTCTCTGCCTCTTACTCAAACCAATCTCCTTACCTTGTTCCAAAACATGGTTAAGGTAAGATTTCTCAACAAAATCGCGGTGACTGCGATGAAATGTGAGAAGGTAGAATCTTTTGTCTGAAGCTGGATAGAATGAAACAGAATTTGTGTTGGGGACAATCTTGATTAGACTCCAAACAAACTTAACCCCTTCAAACTCATCATAAAACTTTTGTCTTTCATCCATCTTTAGAACTAAAGACTTTCTCACATATTCACCTTGAAGTTTCTTTGCTTGGTTGGTTGATTTAGATGTTAAGTAGTTTTCAATGTATAAGAAAGCTTCATTGGTCCTCATGTAATCACCAATGTTCTCAAAGAATCTAACCTCAACAAAAGGGTAACAAAAGTTGGCTAATTTCTCTGAGAATTTCTCAATGAGTGCATGAACTTGATGAGGACAATAGCTTTGAATCATAGCCCATATAAACATTAAGCTTGCAAGCTTTGAACCTATTAGACCCCAAATTTCAAACATGTTTTTTTTTCTTTTCTCTTCTACTTTGTACTACTTTGTTTCTTTGTTTAAACTCTATTGGTCTTGTATATACATATAGGCTAGGAACATTTGTTTCTCATGTGTTTGTTACGTATAAGTAGGGGTGGACATGGTTCAGTTCGGGATGAAAACTGAACGGAAGTGAACTGAACTGAACTGTTTGCTAAATTTAAAATAACTGAACTGAACTGTTTGCATTTCGAACTGAACTGAACTGTTTCAAACCGAACTGAACTGAACTGTTATTATTAATACCTTTGAAAAAAATATTAAAAAAACAAATGAAATTGAATTTTAGTTACCGAACTAAACTGTTTCGAATCGAATTGAACTATTTTGAACTGAACTGAACTTCAGTTCAATTTCAAAACTGTTAGTAATAGTTCAGTTTATTTTTGATTCGGTTCAGTTCAGTTTTTGTTTTTTTTTGCCCACCCCAAACTTCATCATGAGATGTTTACATAGTTAATCTTGAGTGAGACTTGCATGTCTTTTTCATAGTACACTGTTTCAGACACAGGTTGGACTTTTGACCACATGCAAAAGACCAACATAACCACAGCTGCTTGCTTGTCACACTACTTGTATTGTCATGTAATGTGGTGACCATGGGTTTAGTTAAGTTTGTAGAATTCATTTAAAATGAATTACAACAAATTAATGACTATTTCATAAATTATAGTACCCAAATTATTGAGGGTATAATTCTTATGTGAGAAAATTAGCAAATAAAGGTTTACAATTCATGTTGCGACATTGAGAAAACTTTTGTTTATTCTTATAAAATTAAATGCAAATTACATTCAATTCTTTCTTTCTTCCATTTTCTTCATAAGCAATAATCAATAAAAATTGTTTTTACATCTTCTTATAAAACTTATTCCAAAAAAAAAAAATCATACTTCAAATTCTTATGTTATAGTTTTCTTAATAAATGTAATTTAATTTATTTTTTTTACTTATACTTTGGGACGGATGAAATATTATTTAATTATTCATATTTCCTTTTCATGGGTGTATCCAAAAGATGTGTTCAAATTTTTATGTTCACAAAATAAGATATACTATTTGGAAATTAATTATGACCGGATATATGATGAGCTGTTAGGTAATTTGTGGTGTGAGAATTGATTTGCTACTTACCCCTAGAAAAAACAATGCCTAAATGAATGGACCGACCACTATGAAGTTTAACAAGAAGGAAGCTTCTTCGTTTTTGCTCGAAGAAGCATGAACAAGGAAGTTTCATCAAGTCAACGTAAAAATTCGAGTCAATGAAAAGATATGTAGTTTCGAGGAAGCATACGAAAGTTTAATAAATTTAATTCTTTCAAATTAAGTCACAAGTCATCACACCATTTTCTAAGAAAAACACACACAAATGTAACCAAAAAAAGTTGTACAATTCATGTTGCCACATTGAAAAAAAAGAGATGACTATTGAATTTGAAAGTGGGAATGGTTTGAAAATATTGGAAGCATGAAAGCTGTTGAAACTGACAAGATAATAACTGCAACTTTCTATAGAAATAAAAGATAAAACAGTTAAAACCTGTCAATTACAACCCAAGAGTTAATAAGTACTTGGGCAAGCACATGGAAATTTCATATCAGCCACTTTCAAATCAGTTATATGAACATAGCATGCATGGAGAGATGTCTAGTCATGAATGTGTGGTCCAATGACCACGTGTCATTTTGCTATGATGTATCCATTTTAGATTTATGCTCTTCCCTCTTCCTCCATCACAAAACACTCGCGCCCTGGAGTCATATCCAAAATGCCCCTGTGCTAGTTAACTAGCGCAAGTGTAAAACAATGCGCGAGTTAAGTTGAGTGACGTGAGTTAAGTGACGCATAGTGATTTTTTTTAATTTATTTACTATTTTCGAATTATTTTATTTACTTTATTCTAAAACATTTTATTTACTTCATTCTAAATTATTTGTTCACTTCATTCTAAATTATTTATTTTCTAAATTATTTGTTCATTTTATTCTAAATCATTTATTTGTTATATTCTAATTTATTTATGCATTTAAAATAAATTTGAAATTAGAAAATAAATTAGAAATTAAAAAATAAATTCGATTTTATTCTAATTTATTTATTCATTAAATACAAAATTAGAAAATAAATTTGATTTTATTTATTCAACATTTATTTATTCAATACATAATCATAAACATAAAATAAATGCAAATATAATTACAAATAAAAAACAAAATTAATAAATATAACTCTCGTTTTATTAATATCATTCAAACATTACAATAAATAATACATATATTTTATTTGAATTCACTAATCTACTTGTTATCTTTTTACCCTCTTGGGGTAAAAAGTTATTTTTACCCTCTTGGGTATATAACAATAGCTCTTGGGGAAAATAGTGATTAATCCTATTAGGGAAAAAGACATCAAGATCCCTTGAGGTAAATTTAAATTTGGTTCCTTTTATACCCCCATGATGATTCTTTTTACCCACGGTAAAAAGATTTTGGGAGTAAAAGGAAGC
>Ga0315914_1007479_pt1 | contig 15099 bp, 13 predicted proteins | sample MpolenodulesMG_FD_203920 | JGI IMG/M metagenome (GOLD analysis project Ga0315914, IMG submission 203920) | Medicago polymorpha root nodule microbial communities from Los Angeles, California, United States - elongated nodules | ecosystem: Host-associated > Plants > Roots > Nodule | place: USA... | reverse complement strand
ACAAGTTGCTCAATCACACAAGAAAGAGACTTATCTTTGCTCAAGGACACCTCCAAGAGACTTCTATGCTCAATCACACCTGAAAGAGACTTCTATGCTCAAGGACAACTCCAAGAGACTTCCTTTGATGAATCACAACTGAAAGAGACTTAACTTAACAATTACAAAGAATTGAATAAGGCTTTGAATACTTGACATACAATCAGAGGTATTCACAATACAATACGAAACAGAACAGACTCTGTTTTTCTAGACACTTAGGAATTCTAAGATAAAAACAATTGAAAGAATTCTCTAAGTTGTTGATGTTTGTTTTCAACGTTTTGCACAAAGTATTGGCCTTGTATGCGTGTGTGTTGTCTAGATTCTTTATTCTCTAAGTCTTCATCCCTATTTATAGAGGAGTTGAGAGACGTTGAGAATTTAGCCGTTACATCAACTTGTCTTGCTTTGAAGCTTTGATTCTTCACCTTTGATCTTTTGCCTGGTTTGATAGTTGTCCTATGAAGAACTTATTTCAAATCCATTCCGAAACAAAAGGAACAACGTCTGCAGCAATGTTACTATTATCTTTGTCTTGTTGTAGAGACAAAGATTGCAGAGATGGTGGTTGTAGAGTTCGTGGCCGTACACTTCGTACAATGTCCTTTGTAAACTCTGGTGAAGTAGCTTCTGGCGAGATATGCTTCTGATGACCAGTGCTTCTGATGACCTTGCTTCTGATGACGTGTCTTCAGGAGCTCTTCTTCAGACTCGTTTGTTCAGACGCATTCTTCAGACGCAGTTCTTCAGACTCATTCTTCCAGATTCTCTAAGCTTCAAATAAAATTCTTTTGCTCTTGAACTTGTTCAATCAGAATCTTTATGGATAGTACTTTGATTATGGATCCTGTACACTTGAACAAATTGTTTAGCATATCCAATTGATTATTTGTAATACCTTGTTATTGTCAAAACTCAGTAGGTGACTTGTGAAACACCCTTTGTTCCAACATAGTACTCTTAAAATTCACAATATATCTTTGTGCCTTTTGAATAGTGGCAGCCACATCAACATTAATTCCCTCAAAACATTTCTTATTTTTAGCACACCATATCTCATAACACAAGGCGAGAACATGGACTATAATATCCTCATCGACATCAATAATATTTTCCTCTAACCACTTATGAAAATAAACATACCTGGACTCATGCAAATTAAACACCACACCTAAAGAGGAAGCAAACCATATCTGCTTTGATCATGACACTCCATAAAGAGGTGTGAAATTGTTTCATTATGTTCCCCACAAAGAACACACAATGGATCACAACTTATTCCTCTTTTAAACAAATCATTTTTTACTGGTAGTTTTTTCATGTAGAATCTTCCAAGAAAAGTGGATGTGTCTTGAAATACTTTTTATTTACCATAATTTTTTCCACACTTGGTGATTATTGTCCTGCATTAAGCTATGTGAGCCATCTGCTTCACGCCTTGCCTTTAAGAAATGGTATGAACTCTTCACAGAAAAAGTAGCTGACTGTGAAGTACCCCACACAAATTCATCTTGCAATTGAGAGAGAAGTTGGCAATTGAAGAATTTGTTGAGCCTCAAAAGGGAGAAAAGTTTCATTAATTAAAGGAGCATTCCAACATCGAATATTATGGTGAATGAGATCTGAGGCAAACATAATATCACAATTAGGGGTTCAGGGGACCAAATCCTATGTCCATTTTGATAAGGAAGCCAATTATCCTCCCATACATTAATTAGACGACCGTCTTCTACTCTCCAAATACCAACTTTCTCAATAATATCCACTCGTGCTTGCAAAATACTTCTCCATGTATAACTTGGGCAGTAACCAATTGAAGCTTTCAAGAAATTGCTTCTAGGAAAATACCTTGATTTCAAACATTGTGAGATCAATAAGTCGTCGTTGTGCATACTACGCCAACCTTGTTTAGACAACATTGCAAGGTTAAACTCATGAAATGTTCGAAAGCCTATTCCACCTTTCTTTTTCTCCTTGCATAATGTCTCCCATTTAATCCAATGAACTTTACGTTCACTTTGTTTGCTACCCCACCAGAACTTACTAATCATACTTTAATATGCTCACATAAACCCATCGAAAGTAGAAAACAACTCATCACATACGTAGGAATAGCTTGAACCACTGATTTGATCAAAACTTCTCTCCCAGCAGTTGATAGAAATTTTTCTTTCCAACCTTTCAGCTTCTTCCACACCCTATCTTAGACAAAATTGAAAACTTGTTTCTTAGATCTACCAACAAAAGCAGGCAGTCCAAGATACTTTGAATGACACTCAACAACCTTAATTTGCATCCAACCTTGAAACAAAATTTTACAATCATCAGGTACATTTCGGCTAAAAGAGATTTCAGATTTGTCCAAATTAATAAGTTGACCAGAAGCAGATTGGTAAGTATTAAGAATCTCTTGAATGGTCTGAGAATCTTGAAACGAATCCCTACGAAAAATGAGATTATCATCAGCAAAAAATAATTGGATTAAATATGTCTTTGATCTCTATAAATATATCAATTTTTTATTTTAATTCCTCCAAAAAAAAATTCTCCAACTTTTAATTCCACTTTATTAACCCATCATCATACTTAACTAACCATTGCGAAGCTACCTCTATCTAAACATATTCTCATCCATCCATATAATACGGTCAAACCCTTGTAAAAAGAAGGAAGAATACATAGCGAGTGAGTTGATTAGTCAAGAGAGAGAGAGAGAGAGAGAGAGAGAGAGAGAGAGATGACGACGGCGGTGGTGTGGGAGAGGGTAATAGAGATAACAAAGTGTGGACGTTCAACTGAAGTATGGTCAATTGAGGTAACCTCATGGCTGAAGACGGCGGGTGTGTCGTTACCGTCGGTGGAGCTTGCACACCGTCTTGTGTCTCACATCTGTTGGGACAACAACGTTGCTGTGACATGGAAATACTTAGAGAAAGCTATGGAATCAAGAATGGTTCCTCCTTTCCTTGTCTTGGCTCTCCTCTCCACAAAAGTAGTACCCAGCAGACACCCTCTTCTCCACCCTCCGGCTTACTCACTCTACCTTCACCTTCTCAACACACACGCTTTCTCTCTCTCTTCTCTCATCAATTCTCCTAATTACCCTTCTTTCATGAACTCCATTCATCAACTTCTTCGCCTTTCCCAACTCTATCATGATTCTTCTTCTTCTTATCCTCCTCACCCTGGCGTTGTTCTTGTTCAATTTCTTTTCACTCTTGTGTGGCAGTTACTTCAAGCATCCTTACAAGACGAAGCCTTACTCCAACATAAGAATTCCTTATTATTCCTCGATCATTCCGATCTCACTATGAAATTGGATAGTCACCACCACCACCCTCTGCACGCCAAAAATACTGCAACAGCTATTCAATTCATTGCACACTTTCTTCATAACAAACTCACTTCAAGGATCCTCTCCTTGGTTCAACGAAACATGTAACAACACTTACTATATTTGTTTTAACATGTAGTAGTCCCCTCAAACCCACTTGGGTTGGCCTTGTGGTTTTGCCTTGAGACCTTAGACTGTGCTCCTCCTCTAGGTCTCAGGTTCAATTCTCCTAGGTATCAATTTGGGTGGGTTAGTTTAGTTTTTTCAAAAAACAAAAAGAAAAACATGTAATCCCCTCAAATACTTGTTTATTTCTCTCAATTTAAGTTTCTTGTTTATATGTAGGTCAACGCATTGGGGTGCTTTTGTTGATGACCTAGAGCAGCTTGCAGCGAACTCGTTGATTTTGAGGAGCTTGAAACATGATGTATCTCCTGAGTTGTTTTATCCTTTGAATTTAAAATTGAATTGGCCTTTGTCTTGTGAATCAAACAAGAAGATGAAGTTGAGTTCAGTGTTGTGTGCAAGTGGGAGTGGAAGTGCGGACCAATCTCATAATGATAGTTCACTTTGGCTTCCCATTGATCTAATACTGGAGGATGCAATGGATGGTCATCATCATGTCATGGCTGCCAGTGCTGTTGAACTTCTTACTGACTTGGTCAAGGCTTTACAAGCAGTCAATGCTACTGCATGGCACAATGCTTTTTTAGGTTTATGGTTTGCTGCACTGCGACTCGTTCAACGGGTAAGAAATACTAACTTGTTTCAGGCAATTGATTAACTCAAATCTGTTCTGGTTGGTTGGTTGCTCAGTTATGTGCTAGACACTGCATGTCCACGAGCTTACAAACGTGTAACATGTGGTCAAATGCAGATTTTTTAGCCATAAAAATTAAAGAAAATATCGCATGTCAATTGACCTTCTTTGTAAGCTTGCATATTTTTGGACTCTATTACCTTGTTTTGAGACTTGACATTTATTTCTTGTTCTTTTAGGAGAGAGATCCAAGTGAGGGTCCTGTACCTCGCCTTGATACCTGCTTGTGTATGTTATTGTGCATCACGACCCTTGTAGTTGCTAATCTTATTGAAGAAGAGGAAGGTGAACTGATCGAAGAAGCTGAACGTAGCCCTAGAAATCAAAGGAAGGACAAGCCGGCTATGGGAAAGCGTCGTGGGGAATTGGTTGCAAGCTTACAGTTATTGGGTGATTATGAGGATTTACTCAATCCCCCTCAACCTGTTATTTGGGTAGCTAATCAGGCTGCTGCCAAGGCTACTATGTTTGTATCGGGACATAGTGGATACTTGGAATATATGAATGTGAATGACTTACCCACAAACTGCTGTAAGTGACTGGCTTTTGTGAATCTCTTAAGTGTCAGTTACGGAAGGAACCCCGCTCATTATTATTTATTTTCACTTGATCATGTATTCATTTTATTTTGGGTGATATGTTCAGATATGGAAAGAATGTAATTAATATGTTGGGGGCCCAAAATTTAAATTAATGGGTGGGTTTTATGAACAATTCAAAACAAATTTCATCCAATACTATTATGTAAGGAAACTTCATGACAAATTAAAACCAAGAAAGAACAATGTAGGCCTACTCCGGACTCTCGATTTCAAATAGTTAACACAGTCCATCGTATATGTATGCATTCATTTACCATGTTAACTGTTCCTTAATGAATTTTCTGGGGCAGACGACCTGGCCCTTCTCTCTATCTTTGTCTTGGCCATCATAATTTTAATCATCCATTGTTTATCGTTTTCAATTTAGTCTGGTTCCATCGGATTTGATCTTTTTTTAAGTCAGTAAGTGATCTAGTTTTCTGTTTTCTTCTCCTGATTTGCTCTCAGATTTGGTGGTTTCTTGATGGTTTTTCATGTTAGTCTTGAGCTCCTAATCATACCTCTCTAATGATTCACTGCAGCTGGTAACCTGCGGCATCTGATTATTGAGGCTTGTATTGCAAGACATCTGATTGATACCTCGGCTTATTTTTGGCCTGGTTATGTGAGTGCACCTTCCAATCAGCTACCTCGTGGTATTCCCAACCATTTACCTAGCTGGTCATCATTGATGAAGGGTTCACTGCTAAATCCTCCATGGGTTAATGTCTTAGTTGCAACTCCTGCTTCCAGGTATGCTGCTGCCTCGTATATCATTGCTTCCTTAATATGCCACATGCTCTCTTTGTGATAGTTGCTTCCTACATGGTAAAGTAACAGTGATGAATATCATACAATACTATCTGGCGCAGTGTTTCTATTTATCTTTTTCTTTCCTTTTCTATACAGCTTCCACCTCTTGGCCGTGTTCTTTCCTTGGACTTTTTAGCTGTTGATTTACTCTAAAGCTTCTATGCTTTAAATCGATTAAATTGCATTATTAATTCCATTAGCAACCTTTGGTATAACTTTGGACATTCCAAATTTCTAGTTCGTAAATAATACCCCTTGGTTGCTGCCATTCACTCTGCTCACTTAGATCACTCTTAGTGCATTAGTATCGTTACTAATGACTATTTTGGGCTTTTCATTGTAGGATTGTGTATCCTTTACTAGAGATACTCTGAACGGTCAAGATTATGCTTTTTTTTCTTTAGGATTATAATTGGATATTTAACTTAACTTCTCATCATTTCTGTCATATATGAAGTAAATGTTTTAAGGCAATAACTGGTAGTCCAGATTCAATTTTTTGGAGGAATTCCTTATCACTCCTAGTTCATTCAGACTTGAAGATCACCCTCCTTTCTGTTGTATTTTACTCTCTTACTCGCTAAACTGATCTCTAGAGTCTAGAAATGTCTCAGCATCCGCTAATTTTAACTACAATATTCATCTTGCATCAATGAAATAGCAACTTTGATGTTTCTTGTCTAGTGCCCTTGGTTGCATTACCCTTTTGTCCAGTTCTGTGTATTAGTATTGGGCTATTCTTGCATGGATGTAATAAGGGTTTGTCTAACATGTGCAATATTGCACATGTTAGCAACTAAAAGTGGAATTTTTTTATTGATAAACAACAATTATTTATTAAAAAGATACATATTTTATACTAAATGCACAAGTTCCAATGCAAACTTACTTTTTTAAACTTCTTAACATGTGCAAATTTGCACATGATAGAAAAACTCATTTAATAAAAGAATGCAAATCTTATTTCCGTTTGATTTTTTTCCTTATTTCCTTTTTTTTTTGTTTCCGAAGTGGGTTTTTTTTTTTTTTTTGCCATTCAGTGGAACAGGAAAGCTCTCTTAAGCTGATGCTTGTGTGTTCTTCTGTATTTCTCTATTCTTCAATAAATACTTTTTAGAAAAAAAATGAATCTGTAAAATATACTCAGTGCTTCTATTTAAGACGCTGATAAGTTAATGTGGTAGGTAAAATACATTATATAGAATGTGTATCTAGGTATCATAGATAGTATACCCTAACTAATATTATAAAGGTTTTGAATATCACCTTGTCTTATTACAGACCGAGAAGGGTGGTACTAGTACTAAGTCTATGATGGGCTTTATTACTTACTCCTATAAATATGGAATAAAGTGACTCGTTTCATCTGGAAATGAAGAGCAACTACTTGTTTTTTAGCCAAAATAGAGATGGATTCATTGATTTTAAATAGACACAGACACCACACATGCATTAATAGAGATGTCTGTGTTTGAAAGTGGCAGATGTCTAATTGGTTGTAGTTTTGCCTAATATCTGGCTTCAGTTTCTCCTTTCTGTTTCCTGAAGTAAGGTGTATCAATGCTCTATTATTTATATTAAGTGGTAATGCAACTGAATTTTAAGCTTTTGAATTTGATGGAAGCTTAGCAGAGATTGAGAAAATTTTTGAATTTGCAATCAATGGCTCTGATGAAGAAAAGATATCTGCTGCTACCATTCTTTGTGGAGCATCTCTAGTACGTGGGTGGAATGTGCAGGTGATCTCAACATCAACAATATCATTTGACTTTCGCATAATATCAAAACTTTGTCTGGCTCATTTTTTGTCTCTATCCTCCTCCTTCATTATTTTTCTATTGCTGTTTGCAGGAACACGTCGTTTTTTTCATCATAAAATTGCTTTCTCCTCCGGTTCCTCCTAAATACGCTGGGACAGAAAACCATTTGATTAGCTATGCTCCATTTTTGAATGTCCTACTGGTTGGAATTTCATCTGTAGACAGTGTTCAGATTTTCTCCCTACATGGTGCGGTATGTTCAGATATAATGTGTACGCATGCTTGTTCATGCACAACAAAAGTTTGCATCTTCAATTCACTTCACTATTTCTGCATCCAGTTTGTTTTCTGATTCTGTGAATTCATTTTACCATCTTTTTTCAGGTTCCACTACTTGCTGCTGCACTAATGCCAATATGTGAGGCGTTTGGATCATGTGTTCCTAGTGTGTCATGGACTGCTGCAACTGGTGAAAAACTCTCTTGCCATGTGGTATTCTCTAATGCATTTGTTCTCCTGCTGAGATTATGGCAGTTTAATCATCCACCTGTTGAACATGTGATGGGAGGTGCAGCAACTCCAGCATTAGGCTCACAGTTAGGTCCTGAGTACCTTTTATTGGTTCGTAATAACACGTTAGCATCCTTTGGGAAATCACCAAGAGATAGAATAAAAAGCAGAAGATTTTCAAAAATGATAAATTTTTCTACAGAGCCTGTGTTTATGGATTCCTTTCCAAAACTAAACACTTGGTATCAGCAACATCAAGAATGTCTTGCATCAACTCGATGTGCTCTAGTTCCTGGAGGGCCTATTCTTCAGATTGTTGATGCACTGCTAAGCATGATGTGCAGGAAAATAAATAGAAGTGCTCAATCATTGACATCTACAACTTCAGGAAGCAGCAACTCATCTGGTTCGTCATTGGATGACGCTTTGATGAAACTCAAAGTGCCAGCATGGGATATCCTTGAAGCAGCTCCATTTGTTCTTGATGCCGCTCTTACAGCTTGTGCTCATGGAAGACTTAGTCCCCGTGAACTGGCTACAGGTTTGCCTAGTTTCCTCATGGGTGCATTTTTATTTTGCATTATCGTTATGTACCATTAAGAATTATCTCGGGATTGTATTGAGGCTTTCATGCTTTAAAATTAAAACTAGAGAATGTCGGAACTAGAGAATGTCCTACAAAAAAATTAAAGAAGATTGAACATGACATTTTGGAAGAAAACTTAGTTCCTGGGGGTCCTTCTCAAGCTAATGCAACACAGAAACAAAAAACCACAAAAACTAAGCCTGAAACGTAGAAACTGGGTGAAAACAAAGGTAGAAATGCAGAAACTCAAACTAAGAAGTGCAAAAATGTATAAACGAAGAACCAATTAATTGCAGAAACACAGAAACATGATTTTATCAATTTTGTACCTTAGTTCCACTGTTGCTGTTGCTGTTGCGGTTGCAGAAACAAGCTATTTTGGATACCAATTATTTGTTTTTTAAGTTGTTTGCCTAATAGTAAGTCTATGTGCTTGCTTCTTATCTCAGGTCTCAAAGATATTGCTGATTTTCTTCCAGCATCTTTGGCAACTATTGTAAGCTACTTATCAGCTGAAGTAACACGTGGTGTGTGGAAGCCAGCTTTTATGAACGGAACTGATTGGCCTAGTCCTGCCGCTAATTTATCCATTGTCGAGCAACAAATCAAAAAAATTCTGGCAGCCACTGGTGTTGATGTCCCAAGCCTCGCAATAGGTTTGCAAATTCACTTTTTTTGGTTCTGTGAATATTAATTGAACTCAAATAGTTAGAGATGGCCCTCTTTACAAGATCAAATTATCCTTTCGTATATGATTCTTGCTGCATTTACTTTATTTTAATTCTGTAGGCCAATAACTTGTTGTGTTTTACATATTTGTAACTCTTTTGACTTTACTGTCAATAATAATAATAATAATTCTTTTGACCTGTATTTTTTGGGTAATGATAAACTCTCAATTGACAACCAGATATATGATTGACCTGGAAATATCCACTGTATTTTTTTTGGGTTAAATATGTATTTAGTCCCTACAAAATTACAACAAGTTTAGTCTCTACAGAAAATTTATTCACTTTTAGTCCCCAGTTGAATTTTATAGGGACTATTTTGGAGGACTAAAAGTGTCCATTTTTTGTAAAAAGTTTTCAAAATAGGGACTATTCTTACAAATTATGGAGGACTAAAATTACCATTAAAATTTTATAGGGACTAAACTTGAAAACTTGTGATTTTGTAAGGACTAAAAACATATTTAACCCTTTTTTTTACTGAATGCATGCTGTTTTTTGTGGACTGATTTTTTTTTTACATCATATATTTATATGCACAAGATTTATAAAATCAATCTGTTGACATTACATTTTGAACTGCTGCAAGCAGATGGGAATGCTCCAGCTACACTTCCTTTGCCTTTGGCGGCTTTCCTAAGTCTCACAATAACCTATAAGCTTGATAAATCTTCTGAGCGCTTTCTTGTTTTGATTGGCCCATCTATGATCAACCTTTCTGCTGGTTGCCCCTGGCCTTGCATGCCCATTGTAGGTTCTTTGTGGGCTCAGAAGGTTAAGCGCTGGAGTGACTTTTTTGTATTCTCTGCTTCTAGAACTGTCTTCCACCATAGCAGGGATGCTGTAGTTCAGCTCCTAAAAAGTTGCTTCACGTCCACCCTTGGCCTTGGTTCTGCCTGTATTTATAACAACGGTGGTGTTGGTGCTCTCCTTGGTCATGGATTTGGTTCTCACTTCTTAGGAGGGATCTCTCCAGTTGCTCCTGGAATTCTCTACTTGCGAGTTTACAGGTCTATTAGGGATGCTATGTTCTTGACAGAAGAAATTGTATCTCTTCTAATGCTTTCGGTTAGAGATATAGCAAGTGGTGGGTTGCCCAAGGGTGAAGCGCACAAGCTAAAGAAGACTAAATATGGAATGAGATACGGACAGGTTTCTCTTGCTGCATCAATGACACGTGTCAAGCATGCTGCGCTTCTTGGGGCTTCTTTTCTTTGGATATCCGGTGGTTCTAGTTTGATTCAATCTTTGATAACAGAAACTTTACCTTCATGGTTTTTATCAGCCCCAGGGTTGGAGCAGGAAGTGGGAGAATCTGGGGTTGTGGTTGCCATTCTTAGAGGCTATGCACTGGCATGTTTTGCTGTACTTAGTGGGACATTTGCTTGGGGTATTGACTCTTTATCAGCAGCATCAAAACGGAGACCAAAGATTATTGGGATTCATCTAGAATTTCTTGCAAATGCTCTAGATGGGAAAATTTCACTTCGCTGTGATTGTGCAACTTGGCGTGCCTATGTGTCTGGGTTTATGAGCTTGATGGTGAGTTGCACACCACTGTGGATTGAGGAACTTGATGTGGATATGTTGAAGAGAGTGAGCAAGGGATTAAGACAGATGAATGAAGACGGCCTGGCTCTGCAGTTACTAGAAATCCGAGGGAAGAGCCTCATGGGTGAGGTAGCTGAAATGATAATACAGAATGAACTTTAACAGATCAAAACTTGGGATTGTGCATATGGATCCGAACTTGTTGACTGCATGGAATCTCTACTGAAAGGAATCTAGATCCCAGACTAACCATTATTTGTGATATTAGGGATGATGATATTTCTTGTCAGGAAGAAAAATGGTGCACTTCATTTGCTAACTTCTTGCTACCATTTTTGTAGATAATGTAAATAGCATAAATTCATAATACCCCTTAAATTTTGAGCGGTTACATTACATTTAACCTACCGTATAAACAGTTAAATCATAGCAAGTATTCAATAGATGTTTGTTGTTGGTCATGTGAGTAAATTTTGGGGGAATGTTTTTGTACCTTATAAAACATCTTGTTTGGATATAACTTTTGATCAGTGACTATGAAGATAATTTGGCTGTAGAATCCATCATTTGAATATAACCTCTTCCAATGAGGAAGCCCGCCGACTTTTGATGTTAAGTAATTGTTTCACCGCCATTTAGAAATATAATTTAACATTTATATTTTAACTCTACTGTCATGTACCATCATTTGTATGATACTAGACACCAGTACCAGAACCTGATGTATTGAAAATTTTGGAGTCTAAGAATTGAATAAAAGAATAGCCTAATCCTATTACATAATGTTTTGAATTAGTTTGGTTGAGTATAGTACATACATACAAATCCAATCATATCATATATAATAAGTAAAAATGATGTGCCCGTGTAACTCAGAACAATATAGAGAATGACACAAATGAATCAAAAAGAAAACAAGAAAGCCACACGCTGGACTAGGTGGTTGTTTCTTCTGCTATGGTCTCCAACAAAGGCTTCTTTGACCTGCTGCATAAGGACAACCTGTGCATAGACAAGTCTTGATCAATGTCATCCAAGTCCAACTTTGGTTGTGATTCCATTTCCAAATTAGATTCTGCAGAAGGAAGAATCTTGTTCATTTTTGCAGAGACCCTTTTTGTAGTAAGTAGCAAGGAACCCATATCAGCTGCTGTGACAGCAGAGTGAAGCTTCTTCATTGGAATCATCACATAAACATTACCATACTCTAGTTCCTCGTCCGCATTGAGGGCGCAAAACCTTCTTCCAATCTGCAGTGAACGAGTGTTTACCACAAAGAAACCTGGCATCTCAACCATAAGTTCGGCTGCTTTCACTGCTTCTTCAAACTTGTGTATCTCTCCACTTGGGAATATCACCTTTATGCCTCTCCAATGCTTGTTGTTTCCTCCTACTGATAGACTACATGAAATGTAGTTCCCCATATGTTATGTATAATATACTCTAATTTAGTAAACTATAGGATGTGAAGCTATGTATATTTGGAAACAAGTGTTTTTCAATGAAAGGGAAGGAGGATTGAATATATATGTGAGCAAAGCAAGTCAAACAAGAAATTTTAGATTGGAAGATTCAACGGTAGCCAGTGCAGAGTTATATACAAATATACGCATATGGTTGGTTGACATTGTGATAGAGTCCGCGTTGGGATTAATTTGAAAATAATAAATGCCAGTAAGATCAATGGGAAGTTTCTTTCCCATTTTTCTAGTTTGTGATATAATGTAAGCTCTCATAGTTGTTTATTTTGTATCCATGTACGCGTGAAATCCAAACTGCAATGTTTCAATTTCAAAAAGAGAGTAGTTATATGTCAGATTAGGATAAACAATTTAATTAAATAAAATAATGTCAAATTATTTTCATATGAGTTATATAAATTGTTTTCATGAGTTATTTTGAAAAACTTATAAAAATATGTTGAAAACTAACATATTATGAATTGTTTTCATAATCTTAAATTGTTCTCGCAATTAAAAAAATACGAGTTAATTTTGTCTATATTTTTATTTGGAGTATGTAACAAATGTGCTGCGTTATTTCAAATATGATATGATGAGCTGCATGTGAACTCACGAAACACTACTGAAAAGCTTATAGCTTTGCGTGACATTATTATCTATAGTGACGGTGTCGGTTGTAACTTGGAAGGGTTTGTGCCCAACCAAGCGTGTCTCTCTAATACGTTCTTTTTCTTACATAGTCACAACCCTAAGATAAAAATATTTGGGCACACACAAATGAAAAAAAATTAAAAGAGAAATAAATTAGTCACACCTTTTTTTACTTTTATCTTTAAATTTTTCTTATTCAAGTGAGTGTGCCTAAAAAATATTTTGTTTGTGTTTGTGACCAACTTAAACTTTATCCAATGGCGGATGCATTGTGTGGCTAAAGCCACACATCCACTCCTCAAAGTTAAAAAAAAAAAAAAAAAAAACAGCTATATTAAAATATTTCTCTCTCGTGCGAAGCAAATAAGTACAATACATTTTTTTATGGTTTATAAGTTTTTTAAGTTGGTTTTGCTTTTGTCGATAACAATTGCAAATGTTGAACATATTTTTTCACCTATTAAAGTTGTAAATAGACAACTATATAACAAAATAAGTTATCTTTTTTTTGAAAGGATAACAAAATAAGTTATCAGTGACTAAATTATCGTATTGTAACTTATACATAAAGAAATGTTCTTTTAAAAATTAGCAGCGCCGTTATTTTAGTTTATTTTTAACAAATAGATAGGAGACAATTTTTATTGTAATTGTATCTTCTTATTCTAAAAGCTTGTAAGGTTTAGCAATTGATTTACCCTAATTACATGTCTTAATTCCCTCCTTAATCACTTAACCTAGCTTCCTTTGGAAGTTTTTTTTTTAGGAAAGCTTCCTTTGAAAGTTGTTACATGTGTAATATTACTTTATTGTTAAACCTATTTGTTAAGCAATATTTCCCGTGCAAAAAAAAAAAACTAGGCACACTGCTCAATAATTGAATTGTCTGCCACAATATTTATTTTTGTTCATTTTCCAAAACATTCAACCGTTGCTTTCTCACTCTTTTTTTTAAAGTATATCTCTTCAGTCTTCTATTTTTCTTCTCCATTCATCTTTTTTTACTGTTCCATCATTATTCTTCTTAAATTTAGTGGTTACTTTTCACCTTTGTTCAAGACTCATCACCGGAACAGTGATGAAGCTATCCAATCTATTTTGTAAATCCATGTAAATTTATTTTGTATATTATTTTTTCTAAAATTATTGATTCACTTTTTCTCACAGTTAGAAGCTATCCAATCTCATATCTCAAATCCAAATTTTGTTTGATGAATTTTGTCACAAACTCGCGGCCAATCTCCTGACGTTGACCACCTCTGCTTCATCACTTCTCACACCACTAAACCCTCAAAAAAATCGCCCTCTCTTCTCTCTTTCTCTCCTGGTTAATTCAATATATGTTTATGAATCATATAGTTATGTTCAGATTTTTTTGTTGTTGCAGATTTTAGTGATTACGAGGAGGTCAATTATTGTGATAGTGAATGTGATTCAAAACATTGCAGGACTGATTGTGTATAAAGAGATTGACCGACCTAATTTTGGGTTGTTAATTTATCTCATCCTTCTTATTTGATTTTTCCTGCTTCTCCTCCCACTGTGTAAGTTTTCACTTTGATGTTTTTTTAGTCTGGTATTTCTTTATATGTTGCTATTGTGCAGGATGGTATGTAATTTCGTGTTTGATAATATATGGAGCAATGAGGATAGAGTTATCTGAGTCAGGAAGTGACATTGCGGCTGTTAGAGACTGTAAGTGCAAGTCTTCTTTCATACATTTGTTTCTTCTACTATTTGATTCATATTGTTAAAAATGTCAAGAACATGGTTAATGATGATGTTTCCATTTGTGGTTAAGGACATGGTTCAGGTTTTAACAAACACATTTAATTTTTGGTGGATTTCAACTTTAACTTAAGGTAATTGTTGATGCATGCACACTATACATAAGTTTTAAGATAAGGTTATGTGTCTCTTGACATGTCAGTTGGAAAAGAACTAATTGTTATAGGTTTGTTTTGTTCCTCTTTTACATTTTCTAATTTTTAGGAATTTTTTTTGTTCTTCCTGTGTGTAAACAATGTGTGTTTGAGTTTTATTTCGTGTTACATAAGTTGAAACCTTGCCTGAACAGCTGAATCACCAAACTTGGCCTCCCCATGTTGAAGCCCATGACAATTATTTTCTCTGAGCTTTGGTCTTTAGCTTAGTCACTTATGTTTTCAATTTCTATAATTTGATTATGTGCCATTGGTAACAGACCATAATTTTGGCCCCTTTTTTGGTCTAATGAAGCTAGAGTTTTTGTTAATAA
>Ga0315914_1007477_pt1 | contig 15101 bp, 6 predicted proteins | sample MpolenodulesMG_FD_203920 | JGI IMG/M metagenome (GOLD analysis project Ga0315914, IMG submission 203920) | Medicago polymorpha root nodule microbial communities from Los Angeles, California, United States - elongated nodules | ecosystem: Host-associated > Plants > Roots > Nodule | place: USA... | reverse complement strand
CAAATTACTAAATTAGAGCAACTTGCACAACTTCAGCTGCAATATTATAAAAGGATAGATACTTATGAAAATCAACTAAGTCATGAGGCAACGGTTGAATGCGTAACAGAACTTAAGATGAAGAGAGGCGTCAGCATGCTTCATTTGACACGTGAGATGCTTTCATACATGGAAGATTCAGAAGCTTATGAAAAACTATTTTAGTTGCATTATAAACGTCCTTCTTTTACATATTTATCAATGTATGTGTTACAAAACTTTGATCAGCAAAAAATGTTTAGCCCATGTAGTTGGAACACAATGTGTGTTACTGTGAATTTTGTAAACTCAAGGATATCAAAATAAAGATGGGAGTGATATTTTCTTAAATTGCATTAAACCACAAGTAAACTCTCCAATTTTTCTTGAGGCATGGAACAAGTCAATATCTAGTAAAAACTACGGTAATTCAGAACTGTCTGAGAACAAATTCAATGTCAATGAAAGAATCTCAACAGAGGTTAGAAAGAAATCCATGTTCTAAATCTATCAAATCTACAACAATTCTGAGACATGTTGGTACTTGTCGAAAGAAAATATAATGCACAACGACAATGGAGGTGCTAAGTATAGCTCTCCATTTTGTGAGGTCAAATCGACACAGACACGAACACCTGACGCGATACTACATGTTGACATTGGTAATAATTTGAGAAAATGAATTAACTAAATGTGATCACCTGTGTCAATATTGTTTCAGCGTTGCACAACGAACAACCATTGATCAGAAGTGTTGGTCCTTCAAAATAAATAAAGAAGCATCTGACATTGCATTCTTTACAAGACATTAATATGTAAGGAAAACCCCTTATAATATACATAGGAAGACACTGTATTTTAATGTGTAAGGATCTTCTACAACAACTCCTGCGCACAGTCCAAGCTACTCACATGAGGAATTGTTTAATGCAAAAATCAGTTTTCTTATAACCAAGAATAAAAATAAATCCTTTGTCTCATCTTACTATATTTCTTACCTCTTAAATAGTAACTTATACTGTTCTTGTCTCATCAAACAGTATGATATTCATCTGTTGCTTGCACAAGTTCATAATATGATATTCTTCTTGGAGCTCCCAAAGTTGACAAACCCCTTTCAAGAGTATCTCCAATACTTTTACTTTTAAGTCTAAAACATATGATGCATGCAACAACCAGAAAGACTGACACAACTATGGGCAGTATGCATTTGAGTAATATCTTCTTTGCCATTGACATTTTCTTATCTTGTTTACCACAAGGCGGTACTTGGAGGCGAAGATTTCCACAAAGTGCTCCATTATGCATAAAAGATTGAGTCGTGAAATTCTTGAAAGGACCACCATCAGGAATCTGTCCTTGTAATTTATTATATGAGAAGTTAATGTATTGAAGGTACAAAAGTGATTCTAATGATTTTGGAATAAGACCAGCTAGCATATTTTGGGACAAGTCCAAGAAGACCAAGCTTACCATTTCACCAAGTGATGTGGGAATTGACCCATTCAATTTATTATGAGCTAAGGAGAGATTCTGCAGATTTTTTATGGAACTGATGGTTATAGGAATGTTGCTTGAAATTTGATTTCTTGATAGATCTAATAGTACAAGTTCTTTCAAATTCCCAATCTCGAGTGGAAGATCACCAATAAAAGCATTGGAGGACAAATCTACCATTAATATATCAGTGAGACCCCAAAGAGATGAAGGTATCTTAGTGTTCAAATTGTTAGATCCTATGTACAATTTTCTAAGAGAAGTCATATTTCCCAAACATGTTGGTAAAACTCCAGAAAGCTTATTATTGTTTAGATACAACTCACCCAAACTCTTCATTTCACAAAGCTCGTCAATAAATGATCCTTGTAGTCCATTGTAGCTAAGAGACAATACTTGAAGTTTCTGTGAACCTTTTAGTGAACGAGGTATTGGTCCATTTATATTATTGTCATACAGAGAAAGTGATAACAAGTTGCTCATGTTTCCAACTTCTTGAGGAATATTACCATCAATTCCACATGATTGTGCCCAAAAGAATTCTGAAGTTAGGTTTCCAATTGACTTAGGAAGATTGGGTATATGATTCCTAGATAAGTCTAGATATTTCAAATATCTACAATTTGTCAAGGAAGTAAAGAATTGATGAGAGTCTTCTATTGTCAAATTGTTTTTATTTATGAGTAGCGATTTAAGGAACCTTAAATCTCCAAAAGCAATATTGGGTAGAGTTCCACTGAATGCATTGTCACCCAATTCAAAAACAATGAGATTAGAAGAGTTGTATATACTATTAGGTATATTTCCGACAAAATTGTTATCATTCATGTGTAGATGTTGCAGGTTAGGAAGGCTATATCCCGTATTTGATGGAATTGTGCCTGAGAGGCTATTCTGATCAACCTCCAAATCTATGAGTGATGACATGTTGAAGATTTTGGAAGGAATAGATCCACTTAAGCTATTGTTAAACAATATTAGCAAATCAAGTTTATCAAGATAGCCAATCTCCTTGGGAATTGTACCTGAAAATGGATAAGAAACAATGTTAATAAGATGGTATTCATGGTTATTGTTCGAATAGTGATCCTTCATCTTGTATATGGGTAATATTTTGGGAACACAAAAAGGGACAATAGACTATCCGACCACTTTTTTCCTTTTTTTTTTTTGCTTGCAAAGCTAAAATATACTTCATGTCATGTGATAATTGTGATCGAACAATATTTGACAATTTTAGAAAAGGGGTTTGCTACAATAGACCCACTCAATTTCATGAAGGTCTATTTTAGCAAGATGCACCTTTTCTATTTGGACAAAAAGACCCCTTACTTTATGTTAGAAAAAGACAAAATTAATGGACACAATTGTAATTGACATTCACATGTTTATTTTTTATTTCTAAATTCCCTACTTTTTGGGTCCACTAATTCTCTTTCCTAAGTCTATTGGCCACTGCTCTTCACTATCTCTTTCCACGTTTCGTTATTGTTCCATGAAACCTGCAACCAATTTTATTTTTGTTAACAAAATTTAAAAAAAAAAACAGAAGAAGAAAAGATCTAATGTTGGCTGAAATAAGAAAAAAGAGAGCGGCCGAATGGCTGTCTTGCAGAGAGAGATAAAAGATGGGTTATGAGACAGAAAAATCAAGGAAGACCTGCAAGTGAAAAACGAGAGTGAGAGAGGGATGGCTACCGGAGAGGTTGATGGCGGTAACGCAATAAGAACTGGAGAAGGTGGTCGTGAGCGTTGGTATTTGTGATGTGGGTGGCGGCGGTTTTCACTCTTTTTTAAAAAAGGAACCAAACCAAACAAATCGGTTTAGATTGGTTCGGTTGATCGGTTTATTTGAAAATACAATTAAAAAAATTTCATATTCTCACAAAATTGTATTTCATGCATAAAACATACGTCATACTAAAATATTTCATGGAATTTTGTATTTCATGTTTTGTTTTTTAATGTTATCTATTTTTCAAACAACTTTTTGTAATTAACCTTACTCAATATTTCAAAGGCATAGAAAACGATATATTTTCAAAAGTTTGAAGGCATAACATGGTAAAACTAACGAACATATGAATGATCTCAACGGTGATGAGGAACGTTGGGATAGGTCATAGGCGTGGTTGATGACTAGGGTTCCTATTTTAGTGGAAATGAAATCGAATCAGAGTGATGAGATGAGATAATGATGGGAGAAAGTGAATGGATTAAGTAGTACTTTATGTTGCGTTTTAATTTTGGGCATACTCATAAGTGTGTGTAAAGAGGGATAATAATAGTAAAATGGGGAGTGAGGTTAGCATCGGTTCGATTCATCGGTATTTTGGATTTCAAAATGAAAAACCGAGAACCAAACCAAGCAAGACCGGTTTAGATTGGTTCGGTTCATTTTTGAACTGAACCAGACAAGGTCGGATACATTTTCAGTTTGGTTTGGTTTGGTTTGGACTTTTAGTTTTATTGGTTTTGTCCGAACCGCTTACACCCCTAATTATCAATAATAAAAAATTATATTTAAGATATAAATTAAAACTTTGTCGAATATGTATTTGTCAAAAAAGGTCTAGAGGTGAACCCTTACTATTTTTAGTAAAATAGTCAATTTTACAACAACAACAATTGAAAGTTAACATTTTATTAAAATTTATTCAAATTATATACATGAGAATCTCAACCATTATATCTTGTCAATATAATGGCTTACAATGTTGCATCTGCCAAACTTTAAAAATCATATATGAGGTGTAAGTTTGTGTGTCTTTGTATAATGCCTATTTAATGTACAATGATAGGAATACTTGATAACCTTATTATAAATAAATAGATAATTGAGATTAAAAAGCCTCGTTTAAAAAACACATGTACCTATCTATATTCTATCAATTCTTATCAAATCCTTTTTTTCCTCTTCTCCGATTCACCATCTCTCGTATCGTTCTTCTTTGTGATTCCATAGCAACATTCCGATTAAAAACAACTACCCTTCATAATAAAAAAAAAATAACATATGCCTCATTTACTTTTAAGAAATTTCAACGTCTCTCTATTATCTAATATGATTTTTCTAATCGAATAGATATCTTCATCAATCTGATTACTTGTTATCTCCTTAATGTTCTGGATCTTCTTCACACTATTTGGAATTGAATCCCTAAACCCACCACCACTCATCTTTGAATCACAAAAGTCGCAAACTTTGAGAGTAAAACATAGTGGTCGATGAAGAAAATAGGGTCAATGATTAAATGATCGGTTATAATAGCAAACACAAAAATGGTTATAAGAAAATCAATGGATTATCTTCGGAAAAGCCAAATTAAAGTCTTTTGTGAAAATTGGTAGTATATTATTGTAGTTGAAAAAGAGGAAAATGTAAACGGGTTTATGAGAATAGATAGAATAGAGGGAGGTGGAGGCTATCATTCGACAGTGGGGAAGAAAGATTCAAAATAGGTAACTTCTCCGACGCTCAAATTAATATATAATTATGGAGTAGAAAGTGTCTAAAATTTAATTGTACTATATATAACTTTTCTGAAAACTGGGAAGAGTTTATAGAGGAAATTCGGGATATCATTCGGTAAGAGGGAGGTCATCTGGTGGTGTGAGGAGTTCTATAGGTTCCAGACACATGTTTATCATTTCTTTTAAACAGTGAAGCTAAAATGGAATTTAAAGTAGATGCTGCTTTGGAGTCTTCCTTCGTTATTGGTGACTACAGCTAGGTCGATGTTGACATCTCAAAGGCTAGGTCCTTATATAGCTTCTCCTGATAGGCTACATTTTGCTTTTTGTTGTGTGGGTACGTCGTCGGCCGACTAGGAAGTGGTTTCCCCCGGTGAGACTTATTGAGTATGAGGTTAGTGTGATAGGTGTGGCCTCCCTATGTATGAAATTTTGTTCAAAGAGCTACAGATAACCCTTCCCTTCACTGTGTTTTAATGCTCTAATGCTCAAAAGATCTTAGTGATCTATGCTCTAATGCTCTGAAACTTGTATGCTTAGAAGAATTCCTAACTTGATGAGGATATTAGCATAATTGTCGGATGTGAGTTTAACTTCACATATGTTTTTAATTTCACTATTTATTGATAAAGAAGTTTGTTAGGTTTGATTCAATATTTGACATGCTATTGATTTGGAATGTATAGATGAATTTTGTATCTAAAACTTATTTCATATTCATGGTTTGATTCAAGGATAGTAGCAAACATAATACTTACCATTAAAATCTTCAGTTGAATCATGCATTATCAATCTTTTGTTTCAAAATGATTAATTCACTAAACACCTTGTCAATCTATTCTCGCATTCAAATCAATTCATAAGGGAGAAATTTTATCTTTTTGAGGACTATTAGGTTTGTAGATTGTGATTGTCCGAATTTTGTTAAAACAAGTGTTCTAGCAATATGTTGGACAAGATGTCTCGACATGTTGGTACGACATCGTAGCATGCCTTGCTTCGCATTCTTGGAAGATTTGTTTTAAACGTGAGATCACTGAAGATTTTATTGAAGATATGATTCATGTGGATTGCTGTCCAAAAAATATGTGATTCTAGAAGCTACAGAGGTTGGTTTATGCATTACTGTCTTTCCTAAAATGAATGTCAAGACATTTAAGGAAATAATATATTTTCTCCGAGAATATTGTGAAGACCATATGTTTGGTCTGCTGATTGTTTAGCCTGTGAAGAAAAGTCAATTCAGAATCTTGGCAATATAAAGGAAGACTCTAAACCTAATATTACTATCGAAGCCGTCATATGCAATATTGGCCGCATTTTCTTAAAACAAGTGTTCTAGCAATATGTTGGACAAGATATCTCAACATGTTGGTGCGACATCATTGCATGCCTTGCTTTGCATTCTTGGATGATTTGTTTTAAACGTGAGATCACTGAAGATTTTATTGAAGATATGATTCATGTGGATTGTTGTCCAAAATATGTGCGATTCTAGAAGCTACAGAGGTTAGTTTATGCATTACCGTGTTTCCTAAAATGAATGTCAAGACATTTAAGGAAATAATATATTTTCTCCGAGAATATTGTGAAGACCATATGTTTGGTCTGCTGATTGTTTAGCCTGTGAAGAAAAGTCCATTCAGAATTTTGGCAGTATAAAGGAAGACTCTAAACCTAAGATTACTACTGAAGCCGTCATATGCAAAAGAGTCATTTATGGTTTTAGTATGTCCATTGTTGTTTGTGAGCCACTCATGTATCACCTTGATGCCTGAGTTGGACTTGTAGTTGAGTTGTATTTTGTGAATCACTCGTAAGCTTTTAAGCAAGAGTTGATTATGTTTCTCGTAAAGTGTCTCCATTTTCTTTATATTTTTCCTTATCACGGGTAGAGTGATTGAGAGGAAGTGAGAGGGAGGTCTCTTATCTAGGAGAGTCTTAGATAGAAATACCACAGTGTAGTGATTAAGTGAGAAGGCAGTGAATCAAAGGTTGTTCACATAGGACGTTGAATTAATACTATTATAGTGGATTTCCTTCCTTATTTGGTAGCCCCCAGACGTAGGTGACGTTGCACTAAACTGAGTTTACAAATAACTTATGCCTTTTACTTTCAGCTTTTATCTACTGTTAGTTATTCGTTATTTGTGTTGTCACGATGTCTTGACATTGTGCTCGACATTCCGCGTGTCTTGACATCGTGCTCACATCTTTTACTGCGTACCAGAATTTTAAGGACATTTGTTGGAGGGCAAACAAAGTTCTAAGTTGGAGACAGTTGATAAGTGTCAAATTATAGATATTTTCCATAGCATTTATCAACTTGCTTTGCAAGTAATCTAATATAAAAACCACCCAATTATATGTAAATATTGTTTATATTACAAAAATATGCCAAGAAGTTGTTATGTATATTTCCCGCACCTTTTTGTAGGCTTTGCACACGACTACATCAATGCGGAAAAAAGCGATGCAAGTACATTTGCTAGAAGCCTAGCTAGAGCATCACAAAGACATTTGGGGATAAGCTTGATTCGTTAGACGAGCTCATCAAGTGAAAGTGAGTCAAAACAGAGAGTTATAGAAAGAAATGCACAAGGCGATTTGCTAGGCGAGATTTGGTCCGCTAAGTGAACTAAGGCAGTTTCAAAAAATATATGAAGATAATTTGTTTTCCCTCTAATAAAGAAACATCGATTCGCTAGGCGATCATAACTACAACTATCAAACGTACATTTACATAGCCTCTATAAATAGAGATACAACCAATTCTAGTTTTGTATCACTTGTAACTTGAACACTATTGAGATAGAAAGAGAGAGGAATTTGTGAGCAACCATAGGAATGCTAGGGAGCTTGAGTCAAGCTTCTTGACGCTTCTCCAACACATATCAATTGTATCTTGTTGGTTATGCTCTTCATGGGTAACTAAACACTCTTTTGTGTTTGGATTAGATTTAAATACCTAGGATTCTACGTAGTACTCTTGGTGGCATTTAGGGTTGGTGAGGGAAAGAATTCCCCACCATGGGAAAGATACTTTTTAACTATTTTATCAAAGAAAGACCACAGTATTATAATAGTCTCTCAACATTATATTCTTTTTACATTATCTTCCATCATCCTTATCACTTCCCTCCATGTATCTACTTAGTCACCCACCATTACCACGACCACCACCAACAACAACAACAACCTTTCAAAATCTACCTATTGACCTCCACAACAAATCCAAGCCAAAAGCACCAATTATTTCATTGAATCGATAAACAACACATAACAAATTTAGTTGGAGAAAAAGCATTAATGGTTACAAAATGTTGTGTAGGAAGAGCATGCTTCATGCATAAGAGAACATAAGTTAACTTTTTGAAAGAGAAGAGCAATGTACAACAAAAACAGAAAGAGGGTGAAGGGGGAGTCAAATCAAGATTCATTCATAAATTTAGGCTAAAACTCCAGTGATGGTGGTGGCGGTAGGACGACGACGGTGGCGAGTTCAACGAAGAGACGTGATTTAGCAAAGCCTGTTGCGCCGACTATTTTAACAACTTTGTCTTTCCGACGGTGGTGTGAGGGAAAGGTTTCCATGCGAGGCCAATGGGGCAGCCGCTGGTGTGGGTGGTGGTTGTGGCAGAGGAAGGAGTAAAAATGGTATGTTGCATACAAAAATTGTATTGAAAATTTAATAAGAGTATGTAAGAATGGAAATTAGTGGAAATTTTAGACACAGGCTTGAAGCTTTATCAAAAGGGAGTAAGATTGGTTTGAAGATTGCGTCTGGTGGGAGTATGTGGTGGTGGTGGCTCTGTTGGTGTCGAGTTGAAAGGTTGAAGAGAGTGATAAAAAGATATAATGTGGATAGCCTATAGTAAGTTCAATGTTTCATTTCAATATAACGGTTGAAAAAAACTTTCCCATGATGGGAAACTCTTTCCCTGTCCCACCCTAAATGCTACTAGTACTCTTAAACTATTCTATCAACCGAATACAGTTTGGATGTATTTGGATTATAGAATCTGATATATGTTTATATATAAGCAGCAATTCGAATCTCTTCCATTTTAGCTGTTGTGAATTTCGCTTTTAAAAAACAACAAAAAAACAGTAAAAAAATGATAAAACATGTCAAATAAAATATAAAAAAAATATACCACCAAAAAATTCTAAAAATCAAATAAAACTAATGCAATTTTTTTTAGATTTTTTTGATTTTCTGGGAAAGTTTTAGAGCAATCTTGATTAAGTAGTCCGAAAACTAGATTTTCGACCGAGACACGACAGAAGCAACTGAGAATGATCTAAAACACAAGGAAGGGGTTAGGATGATTATTATGTTCCTTATACTGGATATCCATGTTACAAACAAGCTCAATATTTGTGCTGATACGGTTCATAATATATAATCTGAAATGTTTTTTCCCTTAATTCTTGGCACACGATGGGTGTTAGGAGGGATTCGGATTTTATAATCTGGAAAAAGCAAGGAAAACGCCTAATTTTTTGAGGTGCTCGGATTTTAAAATCGAAATTGGTGAAAAATTCATTTATTTTTCATCCAGAACAGGGGGGAAAACTTATTTCATATTATATAATCTGAAAATCACATTGCCATTTTCGTCAAAAACAATAGGACACGCCATAAATAAATAGGGTGAAAAAAAATAAATCTTTTTTTATTAGCCACAATGCTTCCGACAATATATTAATAGCAATCTTGATATAAAAAAAAGACTGAGTTGATAAAAAAGATTCACCCCAAATGAATAAAAAAGATTTAATATAACTTGTGTTAGAAATTAAGGAATCTGGGTAGCTCAACTATTTTTAGCTAAGAGTTAGGAAGTTGGAGATCTGGGGTTTAAATCCCAATAAAGAAAAAAAAACTGATACAACAATTGACATACAAAATTTACCATTAAAAAAACTCATGTTAGAAATTATAAAAAAAAAAAGAACAAACAATCAATTGAACTATTTAATGTTGGATATTTGTATGTTGGCCTCATTATTGCTAAAACAAATATACAAGCAAGATGTTGGACCCAATGTGTCAACATGTGGGTACGATTTCAGTGCCCTGATTTCGTGCCATAATTAATGCGCTTGAATTATTTGAGGAATCCACGCCTTTTTACTTGTGGGCAAAGACGCGTGTTTTAATCAGAATCAACTTTGTGTTTATTTTCTAAAGATGTGTCAACATTTTAGGAAACTTGTTATTTGGTTCTGATTCTTGTGAGTGGGTCTATTCATGGATCGGTAATGTTCTGAAGCCCAACGAGAAGATCAAACCCGTACAGCCTCAGAGTATAAATGGAAGGACGAAAAACCTAATTTTTTAATTGAAGCCGTCATATCTAAAATAGAGTGTTTAGGGTTTTGTGTCTCTGTTAACTGTGAGTCTTTCTTGTGTCTCCTTGATGCAAGTTTAGGACTGTGTTTATTGAGTCGTAATATTCTAAACTACTTCTAAGATTTGAAGTACGAAGTTAGTTTGTGTTTGAAGGTGTCTTCATTATATTGATTGTTTTTGTGTAATCACAGGGTGTGTGATTGAGTGGATGTGAGATGGGATCTCAGGTCTAAGAGTTCTTAGGCTGAAGTCAGTACAGGTAGTATCTAGGTGATAAGTTGTAAACTTGGAGTTTGCTGAGAACTTAGAACTAGGACTAAACTAGTGGATTCCCTTCCTGGCTTGGTAGCCCCCAGAATAGGTGTGTTTGTCACCGAACTGGATTAACAAATAACCTGTGCCATTTACGTTTCTGTCATTTATATTTTCCTTGTTCTGTTTGTTTATCATTAGCTCGATGTTGAAACATTAAACTCAACATACCACCTGTGTCTCAGTGTTGGAACATCGCATGCAAATCAGGAAGCTAGCATGCCAGAATTTCAGTTAACTTACACATTCATGATTTTGAATTGGTGTAAATTAGTTGTCGTTATATATGTTGCAAAATGACAAGGTTGTAGTGTGCTTTTACGAGGAATTGAGAAGGAGAGAATATTTAAGAGAATGACAATTTCTATTTCTTTAAAGGATGCTTTGATTTCATATTTGCTTGCTTTTTACTTACTTGACTTACAAATTACATGATCTACCCTTTTAATAAGCTCCAAAGGAGCATTTTACATAGATTATATTCTACACATTTCTAGTGAGAGACAACATTTAATACTATATCCTTATATTATCAATCAACTCATACAGCTCTCTTTGAACTACATCACTTATTATGTAATTGGCCCTAAAACTTTATTAGTCCAATGGACCAAATAAAATTTATTATCCATCCCGTCCCTTAAACTTGATTTTTCCATAAGATGCCTTCTTTATCTGGATAGTAATTATAGAATATAATGATAATCGAGTGTCATTTACTACTACAAATTTATGTCTCATTAAAACTATATAACTATTTGGTTTAATTGCCTACCGTTGCAAAACAAAGTATCCAACTATAGGGTGTTTATGGCCATCAATATATATCATTGATTGTGATATGAGAAGGTGGCAACGGTAATGTGAGGAAATTCTTCCAGAATGTGGCCACTTGCACCATATATATAAAAGACGTATGGAAACAATGGGGAGCAGATAAGTTGTCAAAAATCAAGTTCATTATTTTATAATCTATTCTCAATTATTTTGGGCATTGTTTGTGAAGCTCCAACGTGTTGGAGAGAAAAATCGGATATTGGATGGCACCGGAGGTCCACCGGAAATATGCTTTCATGTTAGTGTCTTTTGCCACGGCACAACAACTCTCTTCTATCTTTCCTATCTATCCGAAATCTATTTCCTATTAATATTTCCAACAATAATATCTTGTTTCCCTCTCACTTTTTAATTTGTATCCCAATGGTTTCTTAATGTATAGTTCTTTCTATAGGACTCCATTCAAAAAGGCATACTTCTCGTCCATATGAGGAGCTCTCAACTCGTGTTTTTCAACTTGTGAGAGTACTATTCTTACGGTATTTTGATGAGCGACTTGCGAAAAATACTATATTTCAATCAATCTTTTTAGTGTAGCCTTTTGCAACTATTCTTTTCTTGTGTCCTTCATTGTTTCCTTTGACATTTCTTTTTGCCTTGCACACTTTCTAGACATTGGTAGCCTTATGCTTTTTTAGAAGGGTGTTGAGTTTATGTGTTCTATTCTTTTCTATGTCTTTAATTTCTTTATCCATTGCATCTTTTTGTTTCTTATCTTTTGTAGCTGCTTCTAAGTTTGTGTATGCATAATTTGAAGAGAGACATAATAATGTGGATTATCCATTCCCTCAATTTCCTCATAGAGATCCTTAAGTCATCGAGGTGATAAGAGCTATGTGTTGTCATAGTGATATGAATACTATGTGTGCATATCACGATCCTTTCCCTCCCACACATAGTATTCATATCACTATGACAACACATACCGTATTCCTTTGAAGGATTCTTCTATGCCTCATTAAAGGATGCATTTAAAATATTTTCAAACTCATATTTATCTAATGCTTGGTAGATGAGGAAGAGATATTTCTTGTCTCTATTTCTTAAATCCTTCAAAATATATCATTGTGCTTGATTTAACGAATCTTCATCTTGTGATTCCTTATAACGGTTTTCAGCTACCTCTCAAACATCATGTGCTCGAAGAAGAGCTTTCATTATGATACGCAAATTATCATACGTACTCCCTTTTTGAAGTGGAACATGAAAAGACATTGCTTCATTATTCTCCATGACTATGCTTTGATTTTTTATTTTCTTACATTTTACCTGCTTAGTATATAAATGATAAGCTCTACCATTTTTATAGACCTCAGGGAAGAGTTTTGCATGCATCATACAACAATATTCTACACATTTCACGAGAGAAGTGGCTGCATGCGTTTAATACTCTATTTTTATACTACTAGCCGATTTCTGCACATCTCTAGAACTTTTTTAGACTACACCACTTATTATCTCAATGGACTTAACACTTTATTATCCAACTACACACACTTCATTAAATTTATTGATGAGAAAATTCTGGAATACATTTTTTTGAATTTTCAATTCTATTTCTTAAGGGTTAACTATGCATCTTTTACGAAAAGTTGTTCATATTAATGTACATTTTCAATTAAGACACTGTTTTTTTATTATGAATATTAAGAGAATATGATTCTAAAATAAAAAGATGAAATTCAATAAAAAATAAAAAGGTAAATGAATGCTTTTAGGAAATGTAAAATAATTGAAAAAATGATAATTATGAATCTTATTTCAGGTAAATATGTCGAGATAGAAAATACAACATACCTGTGAGAAAGTTTGATGATAAATCTAAGTATATCAACGATGTGCAGTTACCAATTGATTGTGGAATGCTTCCTTCAAATTGATTGTTGTTTAAACTAAAATTTTCAAGTTGAGGAAGCTGATTGAAAAAATCATTTGGTAGTCTTCCATTTAAATTGTTATAGCCAAATCTGACCACCCTCAAAGAAGTCATGTTGTTAAGCGATAGAATTTCACCTGCATTTGTGTAACATTAATATCACATTTATTATTTATTAAGACAAGACGTCAAATTTTATTGACTCATTTTCTGTTTAAGCGATGTATCTGATTCGCTGTCTTCTTGTAATTGAGGATATCTTGTACGTCTTGTGCTTGGTATTGTTGTTAGTAATATTTTGCTAAAAAAAAATAAACAGGTAATTGGGATGATATTGCGAGAGTATTCAGACTAAAATATGCTAGTTGGGATTGTAGGTATCAACACTGTTTGGTGAGCTTCTTTATTGGTTAAAAACGTAGGGATGATATTTCAAGAGTGTTCTAAATAAATTATAAATAAAATAGATATATTTATTAACTAGTCTATCGTCACGGATTGGAATTATTTTTTTCCAAACAAGCGGTGAAAGATTTGAGGATCCTATAAGGCAAATACTTTTAATTTTGTATTTTTACTAAAAAAATCCTTTTACGAGTTAAGAAGAGTTATGGGGCTTTTTAGCAAGCACAATAAGTTATCTTATAATCGATATATTATAACTTATAAGCTCATATGACTAATTAAAAGAGATCTATTTGGTAACTGTTATTTGATTAAGAGTTTATAACTAATATGTTTACTAGCTTTAAGCTTATCATTTTTTTTTCTAATTTTTACAACTGTAGTCTTAATTGAAAAAAAAAAGTAAACAAATGTTTTTCATTTAATTTCATAATCATAAGAAGTTAGTTGATAGCTAATCGTAGATGACTTATAAGTTAATGGAGAATGTTAAACTGTGTTCCATGGGCATTAGTTAAGCACTAAAAAAGTAAGTTTTTTCTAAAAAGTAATATAATTATTACTTGATGAAAAGTGACATTTATAGTTCCAAGACAAAAATTTTATTTTTGGATTCCTTAACCAGTGTACCAGTGTCCCGGAGATACCGGTTAACAAAGAAAAATCTATTTTATTTTTAAATCTATATAACAAACGGACCAATGTATAAAGTTGAATAATGCAGCCTTCTTAGGTGAATGGATAAGAGGGAAGGAAAGCAGGAGTGGGGGTAAGGTCTGGAAAAGAAAGAAATAGATCCCTCAAAGTATATGTACCGTCGTTCTGTTTTTCAGCTTTATTATCTTTGATTCTGTTTAAAGTTGGAATAATGCATGTATACATATATTCCACATATATGCAGTGACTCTCAATACAATTACATGTTTTTGTTTCATTTGTATACAATAATTTGATGTATACAATAATTTCATATTTTGTGGTAGGTCAATTGTTTAACCATACTGCTTTTTTATAATTTGGAGGAATATGAATAGCTAACTATAGTTATTTATTGAATAGATGAGATTGCAAGATGCACAAAAATTATAAATCCAATTCTAATCACAATAGATACCAAATATGTTATGAATGTGAAGCAGATTGCAAAGGTGCATATAATAATAATATGTACTTCACAACAATCCAAATTATATAGGAAAACATGCATTATAACTTTGATTTGGCCCAATCTTAACACTCAATACAATCTAAAAATGATTCATTTTGTTAACAAATTGTGCATGGGATTAAATTTAAACTGAGGAATCAATTACTATGTTGTTA
>Ga0315914_1007476_pt1 | contig 15107 bp, 19 predicted proteins | sample MpolenodulesMG_FD_203920 | JGI IMG/M metagenome (GOLD analysis project Ga0315914, IMG submission 203920) | Medicago polymorpha root nodule microbial communities from Los Angeles, California, United States - elongated nodules | ecosystem: Host-associated > Plants > Roots > Nodule | place: USA... | reverse complement strand
CATTGAGAAGTCTCTTACTTGAGTGTTTGAGCAACTTGTAATCCGACATTACATTTTAGTGGAACTCTCCTTGGAAGTGCAAGGGGGACAGGACTACTTCCGGTTTGTGGAAGGAACCTGTATAATTTCTTGTTTCTTTCTTTCTCTGTTCTCTTACATTTATCCGCTGCACTTAGACTCTGAACTCAAATCAGACTCTGAACTATTTCAGACTCTGAATCTGGGAACAGTTTTTCAGAACGTAAAAAAGAAAAGTTTTTGAAAACACAACTCAACCCCCCCCCCCCACCACCCCCTCCTTGTGGTTTTTCTCACCTTCAGGTTTTGGGGTAGAAATTGGTTGTTAATAGAGTAGAAAATCCATTGAATTCGTGTATAAATGATGTTCAGGTTGTAGATGAAAATTGGGTTTTTGGGGTGAAAAATCGTTCTTCCCGACTGAAGTCTGTCACGACTCGCCACGGCGAGTAATCTGCTCGCCACGGCGAGCTACAACGAGACAGAGAGCAGTGTTTGCTCGCCACGGCGAGTGGGCTGGCCCGCCACGACGAGTAAGTCAGCCTGCGAGGCGAGTTAACTAGTAGCAGTGTACCTTTTCATGTTCTTGCGTTGTTTTCACACGTTTCTGTTTTAAATTAGCCTTTGGTGTGAACATGAAAGTTTTAGGTAATATTGTCAGCTTTCAAACGGCTTTGTTTGTCATGAATAACTTTGATTGGTGAACTATTACATGAAGGTATATATTGATGAATTGTTATATGATTGTACATATTGATGAATTACTCTATGAATGCATATGTTGATTAATTTGATCTACATGATGTTGCTCATAAACGATGAATTATGGAATCATGATGTGGAGTCGTACGTTGATTTGAGAGCCTATGCTCTACACGTTGAATTAAGAGCCGATGCTCTACACGTTGAATTGAGAGCCTATGCTCTAACACGTTGATTGGTGCCACATGCATATTGTATAGTCAAGTTGTTGTTGTGTCATTGCATTGTCGCGTCGTCGTCGTCGAGTTGTTGAGTTGTTGTCGTTGTTTTAACGTCAAGCAGAAATAATTGAAGAATTATGTGAAGTATTATTGTTGTTTAGTTGTTGTTGTTTATGTTGTTAAATTTCATTGATGAATTATATGCTTATTATTATTGAATGTGAATCTCACCCCTTTTGTTTGAATGTTGCCTCTACGTCGGTAACGTGCAGATAACCAGGATTAGCTGCTGGTGTGAGTTGACTCTCTCATGCGTCGTCTTAGGGTCGCTCTGATACGTAACGGGATGGGGATATTTGCTTTGTTTTCCATTGTTACGTATTATGTATGAACTATGTTGTCGAACTATTTGAACTAGGATTTTCATTAAAGTTGTTTATGTTGAGGCCGTAGTGCCAAAGTTGTTGAATAAAGAATTAACTTTCCGCTGCGATGTAATTGAATTTTGGCAAGGTTGTTTTAATAAATAGTAACCTTACTCTATTTATACTTCAATGTAGTGTGGCATTCCGTTTTACGTTGAATACTCTGATTTATATGTATTATTTACATTGTTGGGAAAACGGGGTGTTACAGAGGTCAAAGTCCTCTACATCATGGATCATTATGAGAGAACTGGTCAAACCATTAAACTTAGTGACATTCTTGAGAATATGTATGGTGGTGCCCTGCCTATTGCTAAGAGCAAGAAGTCCAAGAAGAGAGCAATGACAGAAGTTGAGTATGTTGAAGATGCTCCTGAACCAGCTTCAAAGAAAGCCAAGAAGACTAAGGTTGCTTCACAAGAAAAATTGGCTGATCCTGAAGTGCTCTCTATTCAACAAGAAGCACAAAAATTCGATGCTTCTGAGGTTCTGGACAAGAGAACCAGAAACAAGAAATCAGTTGATTCCCCTTAGTCATCTATTCCAAAGAAGAAGAGAATGATGGCTATCAGGAAGCTGAGGCAAGCAAGCTTGGCTGAGGAGGATCAAGAAGAAGCTGCAACTTCTCTACTAACAAAAGTATTGAAGAAAAGAGCTGAAGAAGCAACTTTGAAGAAAGCACTAGAGATTGCTGCTCAAATCTTAGTGCCATCAGATGTGTTGTTGCAAGAAGCATCTATTGAAGCTGCTCAAGCTGGGATTGAGCTTACTGAAGACTTGCAACAGCTAGTGGTGTCTGGTGAGCTACTGAAGAATTCTGAGGAGAAAGCTGCTGGATCAAAGGCTGCCACTTCAGAAGCTGCTGCGTCAGAAGCTGCTAGAGGTAACCCTGATGTCTCAAACTCTACAAACATTATAGAAGTTGAATCTGGTACATCAACCTCAACCTCATCCTCAACCAATACCTTAGAATCATCTGATTTAGATGATGTCACTCTAAGCATCTTATACAAAAACCTTTCACCAACCACCAAACAAAAACAAAAGGCCAATACTGAACCATTTAAGCCAGCTTACCCATATGTTCTTCATAAAATATAAGATAGGATGGGGTATAATCATAGTGCCATACCAGGAGCAGTCCCGCGCATTGCGTGCATGTGATATAACCCCGCTCAATGGAGGTCTCTCAAAAGTAATATTATGTCATCATGAGCAGTCGCGATCGGCGTTATTATTTTTGAAGTCCGTCGAAGTTGAGAACCTTTTGAATTACCCTTAACCCATCTTGGCCTTTTTAGGACGTAGTGCGGTGACTAACCAAGAGCAGTCTTGACTTAGTTGATACGCGATACTACACCCAAACGAGGCTTTCTTGCAAACGTTGTTGGACCGGGAGTTAGTCCTGTAAGCCGACAATGTTCAAAAGTGGTTGACAACTTTGGGAACTTGGTAGAACCCGTGATACAGGTACAAATGAAATCATAGTCGTCCCTACCATGTGGCACTTTTACCCTTAATTCCATCATCATGGAACCTTAAACCTCACCATGTTTTCACCGTTTGTGTAACATAAACATACATACATGCATTCATTCATAAAAACTTTTTCACATTAAAAATATTGAAGGACTTAGATAAGTTTTGTAAACATCAAAGATATGGACCTTGTAAGAAGGAACACCAACAAACATAACTTCAAAAATATTAAATAAGTTTTAGCTTTTGTTAACTTCTTCCTTGGCTTCATTCTTGCTTTTGAAAAGGGAACCAATTTTTTTTGGATGAACCGGGAGATTAGACGTGCCTCAAGAAGAAACATCGGCATCCCAACTAGGTTGGCACCCCAGGACCCCTCCATCCACTGCCGCCAATCTAAAAAATTTATTAAAAAAAGGGGGAAAATATATACAAAGTGGGGGGACTAGGCCAAAACCCTCCGAAACAAACAAAAAACAACAAAATAAAAGCCACAACAGATTATGGGAATCTGTAGATAGAGAGACCACATCTATCCCGTAAGAAATCAGAGCCTAAAACGGAATGAAGAAAGCCAAACTGCTCCCTGGACTACATATCCCAAATTTGCCAATCTGTCAGCACAAACATTACCCTCACGGAAATATGGGAAGAAATCACCTCGGACCGCCCAGAAGAAGATATTCATTGAGCAGGGGGTGAAGTGGGCCCCGTGCAGCGGGTCCTACAAGGTGCTTTGCCGTCAAACAGATGTTTTTTCATCATTTGCTTCTGTTTTTTAGATAACACGGGGACAAATGGATTCTCTGATGAGGCTGATCATAATCGTTAATTTTCTGCCAGAGATCAAGATCCTGTTGAATTCGTGCATTACTATGTGTCATACCCTCCTCTCGGACAATTAAGGGCCTGTTTACACCTTCCATGTATGCGCCGTCAGGCACATCAAATTGAATGGTTGCTCTGACTTCTTCACCAACATATGCGACATCTGTGACTGTATCTTCAGGGATCACAATATGCGCGGACTGATTGGCAGCGTTGGTAGCTGCAATGTTCACCAGATCGTCATTAATTTCCTCCTACACATCAACGTGCTCAACCAAATGCAGAGGGGAACCAGAAGCAACCGGAGATCGTGTAACATCCACCATCGACATTGTGTTGTTCCCTTCGTGTGATAGGCCGGCACCTTGCAATTATTTCGTCACTAACGCCATTACAGGTTCATCCACTTGAGGCAGAACACGTTGAGGAACCTCATCTGTTAAGTTTTCCGATGCAAAACTATAGGTGTTTTCTGCAATATTTTTCACGGGTAACTTCTCTGTTGGATGTGACTCGGCCAAGGCCTCAAATGTGTTGGAAGAACCAATGCCCGAAGGATTAGTGCGCAAAGGAACCCAATCTTTCCTCTAAGTTGACACCTTCAATTTCCCTTTGTCAACATTTGCTGGAGGCTCCGTATTCTTTTTCCTTGGGTACAACCACAGACAAAATTATGCCCAAGGTTCTGACAGTGCGTGCAGAATTCCGGCATCCACTTATAGACAACTTCGATAGGAAAAGAAAAACCCTCCCGTTTAGGAAAAATCTCATAGAAAAGTTCCTTCGAACAATCCAAATCAACCAAGATTCTACCGTAGTGGCCGTATAACCGTTTCATTGTCGCGTTATCAATAACCAATGGTGTGCCCACTGCGCTTGCAATTTCACGAAGAGTTCTCTCCATCCCATACTTTTGTGGGAGCTCTATTAAGCGAATCCAAACCTGTGCGTGGGTGTTTTTCTGTTTGTGCATATTAAAGTCACGAGACCATTCAAAAAGGCGCAAAACACCCGACTTCAAATGTATTGTTCCCATTTCCCACACTGAACGCATATCTATTTCAAAAGCGAAAAAAATTCAAAATAACCCCTTCCTAGAGATAAAAGTGACCATGGAGCAGTAGTCTTCCAATGTTTTTGCAATTTTTGTTGAATTTCAGCTGAAGAACATGGCTTATCTCCTTTGTGTAAAAGTAGTCTCCCACGATGATTACGCTTACAGTAGTCAATCCCTTTTTCATACATCGTCTACGAGATACATATGCTAACCAAGTCACCTCAGATATTAGGTTGCGGCAACGCTTCATTAGAAGAAGGAGAAGAAGTCGAAGATGACAACACTTGTGCAAATGATGGCGCAGGAGGTCGAGACTCTCGCACTACACGAGTTTGAACCATGGCAGGAATTGGCACGACTGAAGCAGCAAACTCAGCCTTCCAATCGAAAGGCATGGTCGCTTACAAGCTCAAGGAAACAGACCAGAAGGTTGTCGAAGGAAACAATATAAAGAAAAATTGAAGAATTGGAAATTCACGGCAATAATTAATTTGGTGGAACAACACGTAATAAATAACAATCATGCGTGAATGAATTGAAGAACTACCAAATTGAAGGCAAAACAAGAGATAAAAAACTGATTGAAAATGGAGGTCCAAGCGGCGCTGTCATGCTTCCCTCCAAAAGGGAACCGATTGCAATATCTTTACAATTCTCAAATAAAACCTTGTTCCTCTTCAATGTTTACAATTCACTTTGATAAGTCCTTCAAAAAATATTGTCCATTTTTGCATAAGCATCATACATCATTTTGCATCCATAGTTTCAAGTCTGAGTCTCACACTGTGTCTTTTGAATAAAAGATCACTCGGTCTTAGTCAAAAGTGGTCAAACATCCTCATTCAAAGTCAGCTCGCACTTACAACACTCGTGCAAACACAAAAAGGGAAAATGGATAAGATCGAGCAAGAGATCCAACCTTTCGGGCGGAAAGAGAGAAGTCAAGCAACATGGTATCTTTGATGGCAGTTGCACAAAATCAGCCACAAGTCCAGCAAAATACCCAACAACAACGACATCCACTGTGCATACACTAGCCTCGACAACATTTCAATCCACTGCCGAATCATGGGGCATAATCTATCAATATGGTGCAAGATAATCTCAAGGAGGTGGTACCTACTGTTTTGACACATGAAATGATTAACTGCAATTGAGTCGTCGTTGATGTTCTTTCTACTACTCATTTGTTCAAATAATATGTTTGTGTATTGTTTTCTTTAACAGCCCGATTTTTGTTAGATTTATTTTTAATTGTTTTGATATGTGTCTATTTATGCTTGTATGTGATTATTTGCCTCTGTGTGTATTTTAGTGAGATTCGGTTTTAGAAGGGTATTTTGGTCATTTTGGACTTAGGGGTATTTTGGTCGTTTTGTGAGCAAGGGTAAATTAGTAATTCCATATGTAAATTATTTTAGTAGTGTTTTGAGTAGGAATGGTTACTTTTACTAAGTTACTAGTAAGTGGGGTAATTAGTTAAGAGCCGATAACTCTTCATTATTTTAACCGTGAGCGAGTAGAAACATTTTGAGTTGGTTAATGAGTATTTTAAGTCCATTAAGACATAAAGGTTTAAGCCCAATAGTGAGGAGCCTATTTAAACCTTAGTCATTGAGGGAAATTAGGTCACTTAGAATCATTTGTTCATTTTCACAAAACTTTTGAGAGAGGTAGAGAGAGAAAGAGCTAGAGGAAGAGAAAGAGGGTTTTGAGGAGAGAATAATTTGGAGAGGAAGAAGAGGGTAGAGGTTCAAGGGATTGGAGCTAAAGTGAAGCATTAGCTTAGCTTTGTGAAGATTAGAGGTAAGTGGGCTAGTTTTCTCTCATAATCTCTTAGTATATTCTCTTTTCTACTTTTCTCATAAGTGCTTAATTGTGGAAAGTGATTATTGTGAATTTAATTGGTGAAATTCGTGCTTAAATTTGGATGCAATGTTTAAGTATGTGAATTTGATGATAATTGAGTTGTTGTTGAATTTGCATGCTTAAAATGTATATATATGGGTATACTTGTGTTTTGCTCAAAATTGATGAAGAATAATATTGTTGTTGATGAATTCATGTCTAATTGATGTTGTTGTTGTTGTTGTGAGATGCTGTTGTTCATGATTCATACCTTGGGTGTTCAAAAATAAAAATATGTGGTGTGAATTGAGTTGTTGTTGAGGGTTTTTGTAAACATGGGTTGAATTGGTGAATTATGTTAGAATGGTATTTGATTTCAAGTTTGATGTGTTTTTTGGAAGCCTTTTTGTGTACATAAACATGTAAACAACCTTTGGGAACAAATTTGGATGTTGGGGGATCAAAATTTGGGTTTTTGGGTGAAAAAGGGTTGGAACCCGAGAGAAAATTGTGCAGAGCTGATGACTGGTCGCTTAAGCGTACAGATAGTCGCTTAAGCGTACAGATGGTCGCTTAAGCGAGTAAGCCCAGTTGCAGCACCTTTTATTTTGTGTTCCTGGCGTTCGGGGGCCAATCTGAGCTTTCTAAAATTCTTCTTTCAACATGTTTGATCACTGTTTATACTCTTTAACCTACTGGAACATCTTATGGATTGGAATTGACTTGATTTTGGGAATCGAACTTAACTTTTGGAAAATGTCCAGGAACGTCGATTTTTCCGAAACTCGTTTTTCTCAAGGAAATGGAGTAGGGTTAAGGTTGCATACTGATTATATGATTTCTAAAAATGGTTGTGATTGGTTTCATTTAGTTTTAAATTGTTTTACTTTGAAAATGAAATTCTTTCGGAAAACTGTTAAAGAGAGACAAACTTTGTGATTTTGATGATTTTGTCGTAGTTGGCCGGTGAAACGAACGTGTATGCTCAACTGCACTTATATGTGATCTAAGTGTATACATAGTTGAGGCACTAGAGTTTGTTTACTTGGTTTTGGTTCAATTGTCTCAATTGTTTTAAAGTTGTAAAATGATAGACGAACTTTGTCGAAAATGATCTTTAAGGCTGAATACTTTGCAAATCTTTAGTGGATAGTTTGATACGATTATATGAAGATATGTGAATGATTGATAGGCGTTGAATATGATATTTATCATAGTATGATGTATTTTCTCCTTTATTTGGATTGTGAGAAATTGTATGAAATGTTGAAATTGTATGGTGATATTGTTGGTGAGTGCATATATGTTAATTGATGGTAAAATTGTTGGTGAATGCATATATGTTAATTGATGGTGATATTGTTGGTGAATACATATATGTTACATGATGATTAAGTGGATGATGATATGGTGATGACTCTTATTTGAATTATGACTTGTCGATTGTGTGGACGTAAATACTTGATAATACAATTGTTGGTGAACTAATCAATGTAAATGGAGGTGTACTTTACATTGTTTTTGGTGAATGTATATGTTAGGTGATTTTGAATTATTGAGTCATATGAGAAATGTAAAAGGAAGTGTACTTTTACATAGGTGAATTGTAAGAGGAGGTGTACTCTTACATATGATGTTTTTGTTGCATCATGAGATGACGACCTTTGTTGGTGATGGTACCACATGCATCTAGAAGAGTCTAGAACATTGCATGCATTTGAATAGTTGATGAGTCGTGTCATAATTGAATATGTGACTTGGTGAATTTGTGCATTCGTGAAATTTGGTGAGTGTTGTGATTATGTGGATTGGTGTATATGTACATTGGGGGATTTTTGTTGATGATTGTGAATATTTGAACTAGGCTCTAATTGCATGTCTTACTTGCTTGTGCTTATACAGTTGGTGAATCTATTTGATGATGATTATTTTTGTAATAGTAATGAGGTGAGAATTGTATATGTGTATATATATATATATATATATGATGTGGTGATTCCTTTGATAATGATGATTGCTTGTTTGTAACTTGAAATGTTGACTTGTATTTGTTGAGTTAATTATGCTAAATGAGGAATAAGGTGAGTAACTCTTATATTGATTGATGTTGTTAAGTGATGGATCTTGATGATGATTTAAGGTATGAATATGCTTGGTGTTTTATGATAGAAGTATGATAACATGATTAATGTTGAGCTGGGGTAATATATATGTGATGATAGTATTCTAGGAATGTTGGACTGCTCATAGCTTTGCTCATGAATAAGGTCATGTCTAGTTCGAGTCAGCCTATTGAGCTCCTGAAAGATGTTCTCACAAACATCTACTGAAAGAGATGAATCCAGATACATGGTTGGTGGAAGGGGAATTTTAGCTGGTTTAGGAGGAGTGATGGGTTGAATGGAGAGAGAATTGATCATATCAATCTCCATTTCAGTTGCTTTTGGTTCACTGACCTCTTCAGTACATGATGTAGACACAATATATTCAGGGATGATTTGGATTTTGGTTGAGGCTGTTTGTGGTTCAGCTGATTGTTGTTGGGAGCTTTCTGAAGCAACTTCATCAGAAGCTACATCAGAGGCCTGGAGTTCAGATTCAACTTCAGGTAGTTCACCAGAATAGTAACTAACAGTTGATCTAATACATTTGGTTCAGAAAGTTTTGTGGGTGATTTTGGTTGGGAGTTTGATGGTTCACATGTGTTAGTTTCAGTTTCAGCTTGGATTTGGGTAAAGTTGAGTGGTTTAACAAGTGTTGGGTTGGGTTGGTCAGATTGTGATGAAGTGGCAGTAGTTGTAGAAGCTGATCCAGCAGGTTCATCAGAACCATTTGCATCAGTAGGTGCAATGTTTAAAGGTTCAACCATAGGAGGTTAAAATGGATGGTTAGCTGGGAGTTTGTTGCATAAGTCAACTCTCATTTGAGACATTTCCCCTATGCTTTTAAGAACAGCTGGGTACACTGGCTCAAATGGTTTATCATTGACTTTCTGCTTTTGTTTGGTGGATGGTGAAATGTTTTTGTAGAGTAAGCTAAGGGTGACATCATTTAAGTCAGATGAGTATGGGGAGGAGATTGAGGTTTCAGATCTGGATTCAACTTCTATAACAGAGTGTGACAGATCAGAATTACCTCTTGAAGCAGCAACTTCTGAAGTTGCAGCTTCTGATCTGATAAGCTATTGAAGATCTTCAGAGAGTTCAATAGCAGCTTGAGCAGCTTCACCAGTTGTTTTCTGCAATAGCACATCTGAGGGCACTGAGATTTGAGCAGCAATCTCAAGTGCTTTCTTCACAGCTGCTGCTTTGGCTTTTCCCTTCAGAATCTCTCTTGTCACAAGAGAGGTAGCAGCTTCTTCCTCTTCATCAGTAGCCAGGCTTGCTTGCCTAAACTTCCTGATAGCCATCTTCCTCTTCTTCTTAGGAATAGATGACTGAGGGGCATCAGCTGGTTTCTTGCTTCTAGTTCTTTTGTCCAGAACCTGAGAAGCATCTAGCTCTTGTGCTTCTTGTTGGATAGAAGGTACTTCAGGATTAGCCAATTTTTCTTGTGAAGCAACCTTAGTCTTCTTGGCTTTCTTTGAAACTGGTTCAGGAGCATCTTCAACATACTCAGCTTCTGTCATGGCTCTCTTCTTGGACTTCATGCTCTAAGCAATAGGCAGGGCACCACCATACATATTTTCAGGAATGTCAGTGATCTTAATGGTTTGACCAGTCCTCTCAAAATGATCCATCATGTAACGCTCTCTGACCTTCAAAGGATCTTGCTTGCAGATTGGAGGAAAACCATAAATTAGATTGGATACAACTGTAGGCTCCTTCAAATCTGTATTAAGCACTTTATAGTCCTCTTTCTTGATCAGTTTCATGTGCTTGAGAGTACTACCATTGATAATTTTTCCTGTTACTGTCCCAAGCTGAGCATCAATAAAGAAGTTGACTTCCTTGAGAGCATTCAGAATTCCTCCTTGGTGAAGAATTTCTAAAATCAGTCTTCCATAGGGAATCCAGGATCTCTGAATGGTTTGGCTTTCCCTGAGTATTTTGATCATGTGCCTCAAGATGTACTTGGGCACATTTGACTTCTGCTTGGTCGTGAAGAAGTGTAAGAACACTCTATGGTCAAGAGATGGTTGATCTCCACCACCACCTTTTGGTAGGAGATTCTCATTTCGTATCTTCAGCAACATCTTGTTTCTCATGCTCAACTCACTGTACTTTCCCTTTCTAGTATTGTTGAACATAGTTTTGTTAACAATGTTGTTCCAAGGACTTGTCTTGCTGTAGTCCAGGCCACTTACAAATTTTCCTTCAGAAGCTCTTCTAGTTACCCATGAAATAGCAACTTTTGAGATAAATACAGAAATCCCCATGATGCTTGACCTAATTTTCGTGCATCTGAAGGGTTCCAAGCCCATTTCTTCTCTAGTCTTGCCCTGTAGACTAGGATCAATAAGTATCTTTTCATCCATTTCCATCTGAGCAGCCTTCCTATCATACACCTGTGCTTTGACCCAGAAATGTCTTACCAGATTCATATACGGTATTCATCCAGGTCTTGAGCATGATAGATGTCTATGAGCTCGCATCCATGATGAGCTAGAGAAATGAAATCCACGGGGTTTTCAACCTGTACATTGAGTTCCCATTCTTCAAAGGACATGGTTCTCCCCCTCATTTCGTACGCTGGAGCTTCTTGAGTGGATGGGACATTTTCTTAAATAGAACTTGAGGATGCCATTGATGAAGATCGGAGGTTTTAGGGTTCTTAGGTTTTTGTTTGAGACAGAGAGATAAATTCGCACAGATACACACAGAAAATTGAAAGTGTAGGTAGTGAAGTGAGTTTGTGTGTTTTGTCTAAGTGTTTTGAGTAAAAACGTTTGCAATTCAGACAGGGGGACAAACAAACACAACATTAATGACGTTGGGGGCGCGAGATAGTACATTCAAAGCATAATTCATCATTTCCCTCTTACGTTATACACCAATACAATTAAGCCACGTCAGAAGATCTCAGAGTAACTGCTTAGTTAGTGGGACATGTGTTACTGAAAGTAACTTCCAATGTTTCCACTAACTCTGCTATTCAGGAGCACAAAGTCCAGCTTCTGGAGTTCAGATGCTGATGTCATCTTCAGAAGCACATTTTCCTCAGAACCTCAGTAAAGAGCTTCTGATGGACTATAGCTTATGAACGACTTCAGAACCTAAATTCCTATTCAGGAGCAAGCAGATTTAATCAGACACAAAGTGCATGTTCAAATTTTTCTTTATAAAATCAAATCTTTCCACAGTTAAAGGCTTAGTAAATATAGCAGCCCATTGATGCTCAGTATCAATGAATTGTATATCTAAAATTCCTTTTTGAACATAATCTCTAATAAAGTGGTGTTTGATTTCAATATGCTTGGCTCTTGAATGTAAAATTGGATTCTTTGACAAACAAATAGCAGCAGTATTATCACAATAAATGGGAATACTGTTAGCATTTATCTGATAGTCTTCCAACTGATGTTTCATCCAAAGTAGTTGTGTACAACAACTTGCACTTGAGATGTATTCTGCTTCTACTGTAGACATAGCAATAGTTGCTTGTCTTTTGCTAGCCCAGGATATCAGATTCTCACCAAGGAATTGACAATTTCCACTGGTTGATTTTCTTTCAATCCTATCACCAGCAAAATCAGCATCACAGAATCCAACCAACTTATAATCTAAGGATTTCCTATAGAGGAGTCCAAGATTTGTTGTTCCTTTCAGATACCTGAAGATTCTCTTAACAGCAGTTAAATGAGATTCTCTAGGATCTGATTGGAATCTTGCACACAAGCATACACTGAACAAAATATATCTCCTAGATGCAGTGAGATATAACACAGAACCAATCATACCTCTATACAGCTTCTGGTCTACCTTTGTTCCAGTATCTTCTTTGCTTAAGATGCATGTTGGATACATTGGAGTGTTCATCACTTTACAATCTTCTAGCTTGAACTTCCTCAGAAGCTCCTTTGTATACTTTGTTTGATGAACATATACTCCATCTTTGAATTGATTAACTTGAATTCTAAGGAAGAACTTCAATTCTCCCATCATGCTCATTTCAAATTCATCCTGCATTAACTTAGAAAATTCCTTGCAAAGAGATGCATTAGTTGAAACAAATATTATATCATCAACATATATTTGCACAGCAAGAATATCTTTCTCAAGAGTCCTTCTGAAGAGTGTTGTGTCAACTTGACCTCTTTTAAAATCATTTTTGATCAGGAAATTACTTAGTCTATCATACCAAGCTCTGGGAGCTTGTTTCAAGCCATATAGTGATTTCCTAACTTTATAAACATGGTCAGGATTCTTAAGATCCTCAAAACCAGGAGGTTGACAAACACTTCTTCTTCTATGACTCCATTAAGAAATGCACTCTTGACATCCATTTGATATAATATTATGCCATGATTAACTGCATAGGATAAAAGTAACCTGGTTGTTTCCAATCTTGCAACTGGAGCAAAAGTTTCAGTATAATCAATGCCTTCTTGTTGACTATAGCCTTGAGCAACAAGTCTAGCTTTGTTTCTGGTTACTTCACCCTATTCATTCAGCTTATTTTTGAATACCCATTTTGTTCCAATAATGTTCTTCTGTAGAGGTTTGGGTACCAAATCCCACACATCATTTCGTTGAAATTGATTGAGCTCTTCTTGCATAGCTAATATCCATCCATCATCTGAAAGTGCTTCATCAACTGTAGTAGGTTCAATCACTGATAACAGTCCTATCAGAGACTCTTCTTGTCTAAAATGTGATCTTGTTCTTCTAGGACATTCTTTGTTTCCAATGATTTGATCCTCAGGATGTGAAGACTTGTAGTTAAATGTGTTCTTGGCTTGATTAGCTTGCTGAGAGCCATCTTGTGCTACATCAGAAGCAACTTCTTCTTGAGCTTCTGGATTGGGAATAGCTTCTGGACTATCTTCAGATTCACTAGTCTGATCAGGTTCTGGAGTATCTTCAGAATCCTGTATATTTGCAAAACTTTCATCTTGCTCTGGAGTTTCATTTCCAGGCTCTTTATCATCAAATTTAACGTGCATTGATTCTTCAACACAGAGTGTCTCTGAATTATAACTATGTATGCCTTTGACCTTTCAGAGTAACCTAAGAAGATTCTTCTTTGGGCCTTGGCATCAAATTTCTTTAGGTAGAGCTTGGTATTTAGAATGTAACAGATACATCCAAATTGATGAAAGTAAGAGATATTGAGTCTTCTTCCTTTGAAGAGTTCATATGTTGTTTTCTCCAAGATAGGTCTGATATAGATTCTATTTTGGACATAACATGTCGTATTCACTGCTTCTGCCCAGAAATGTTTAGCTAAATTGTTTTCGTGAATCATGGTTCTTGTCATTTCTTGTAAAGTTCTATTCTTTCTCTCTACAACCCCATTTTGTTGTGGAGTTCTAGGAGAACAGAATACATGGAAGATTCCATGTTTTTCACAAAAAGATTCAAATAGCTCATTTTCAAATTCTCCACCATGATCACTTCTTACTTTTAAAATTTTCATTTCTTTTTCAGATTGTATTTGAGTGCAGAAGCTGTTGAATACATCATACGCACAATCCTTACTTTTCAGGAATTTAACCCAAGTCCACCTATTGTAGTGATCAACAATAACAAATCCATATTTACTCCCATATAAGGATGCAGTATTAACTGGTCCAAACAAATTAATATGGAGTAATTCTAAAGGTCTGGAGGTTGGGACAATGTCTTTTGCTTTAAAAGATGATTAAACAATCTTCCATTTTTGGCATGCACTATAGAGTGCATCTGAATGATAGTCAATATCAGGTAGGCCTTTAACAAGTTGTAACTTACTAAGCTTAAAGATTAACCTCTAGTTAGCATGTCCCAACCTTGTGTGCCATACCCATTTTTATCATTCACTGATAGAAGGCAAATTACCTTCTGATCAACCAATTCAGAGAAGTTGATTTTGTAGACATTGTCCATCCTCTTTCCTTTAAAAACTATGGATTTGTTGATGAGCAAAACCGCAAGTGTACGATTTTGCCGAAGTAGTAAAAAGAGAGTATCGTTCCAACAGGGAGTTGTTTAATTTGATCCACTTTTAAGAGATGATTAGAGAGTTTGATTGTAAAGATTTGGGTTTTAAAACAATAATAATAAAAAGCGCCTTGGGATTATTGGTTCATCATAATGACGAATCCTTCACAAACAAACCCTAAACCATGACTTTACATTCGACCTACTTTCTAAAGACAAGTTTCTCTTTGGCGTATCAAAGCCTCTCTCGAGGTGCAGTGAGTGTGTTCCTCTAACAATCAAGCCTATTCTCATGGTTGATTGTTATTAGAATCCTTGAAGAACGAATCTTTATATGTCTCAAGGTTTGCTACACTATTCTCATGTTTCGCAATCCTTGTCTAAATTCACTTGTTCCAATATCAAAGATCCGCTCTCGCTTTATGAATTGATATTTGAGATGATGAAT
>Ga0315914_1007475_pt1 | contig 15110 bp, 13 predicted proteins | sample MpolenodulesMG_FD_203920 | JGI IMG/M metagenome (GOLD analysis project Ga0315914, IMG submission 203920) | Medicago polymorpha root nodule microbial communities from Los Angeles, California, United States - elongated nodules | ecosystem: Host-associated > Plants > Roots > Nodule | place: USA... | reverse complement strand
TCATTGTAGTCTTTATTGAAATGTTATACAGAATTCATTTAAACATGTCGACAACTAATAATATAATTTGATGCTTATATATGAAAATCGAAACAAACCCGTGCATCGCACGGGTCAGGGTCTAGTTACTATTAAGGTTTGAAAAGAAAACCCTATCGATTTGAAAACACAAACATACCCCACCCCCCACACACAGATACACATATATAAGTTAGATATCACATTAAACGGATGTCAAAACTGCTAAAAAAAAATTATTCTTGGACAAGAAAACTAAATCTATAAGTTAGATAAATCTTTGTATGATTTAAAACAAGCTCTTAATCAATGACATGAAAAATTTGACAACCTAATGATATCAAACGGGTATAGAGTGAATGAAAAAGATGAATGTATTTACTACAAATATGAAAATAACATTTGCACAATCATACATCTTTATGTAGATAACTTGTTCATATTTGATTCAAATATTCATGTTGAAAATGTTGTGAAATCATTGTTGAGTAGCAACTTTAGTATGAAAGACCTAGGAGAAGCTGATGTTATTCTTGACTTCATGATTACTACATCAGAAAAGAGAATTTCTCTCACTATGTTCAATCGATCTTGAGAAAATACAATAATTTTTATTGTAAACCTGCAAACACACCTTATGATCCAAGTGAAAAACTCTTCAACAACATTAGGTATGGTGTTAGATAAACAGAGTATGCGAGCATCGTTGTAAAATATTATATATAATTAAAAACGAATTAGAAATACACTAAATTCCCAAAGATAAGAAAGATGACATATAGGACGAAAATAAAATAAATCAAAGAATTAAATGATTCTTTAACAAATATAACATGGTGATTGTTTGTTATTCAGTTACATGTTTTTATCAAACTCAAAACAAATACCTCTCAAAGATTAAAATGATCCTAACAAAAGATGAATCTAAGTTTCTAACTGATTGAAAAATGACACTCATGTTGCTTGAACAACGTCAATTGCAGTTGCCCCCTTCTATATTTCTCTTGCCATAGTGTCCATACAAAGAGTAATATCGGCAAAAGTTCATGTGATAAGTAAGATACATAAAACTTCAAAATAAAAATGTAAGATACTATAAGACAATAAAACTAAAATCCATTATGTTTATGTCCATTTAATTTGATCGTTACTAACATTGAGCAAGTACCCTTAAAAATAAAAACTAACATTGAGGAAGTAAAGATGTGTTTACGCAATGTAGACAATGGAGATAGTAATCATTAAATTGTTGGCTCAAGTTGAAATACTAATGACCAGTATTTTTTAAATTTTGTAACTGATGGAACTTGTTCTCATTATAGTTTTGTTAACATTGGTGTGTAAGGTTCCCAAAATTGAGATTGTGTAAGATGGATAATTGCAAACTGTTTATTAATTTAAAGGTAAAATTGATAGATGAAAATCTAATTAAGATTGGTGTTCTTAGTAAATAAAAGTGAAAAGGAAAGATAAAATAAGACTAAGTACAAAGACTTAATTATTTGTCAAAAAAAAGTACAAAGACTAATTAAGTCATTACTCCATCAAAGAGTACAAAAGGGAGAGAGGAGAGACTTCGTCAATTTTTTTCATTGTGATTAATGACATTCAATTCTCTATTTATGCACAATCCAAGCTTCCGTAATTTTAGGATCACCAGTCATATGTCCATTTGACTCAACAAATTATCTGGTGGGTATACCAGTATCCATCTCTTTTTTTTTTCTTTTTTTTTTAAGGTTTTAGCTTATTACTTTGTCATTTTTTGCAATTTAGTTTCAATGGGACAATAACAAGATTTTTTTCTAAATGTAACTATAAGTATTCCTTCAACTATTTTCAAACCATTAACACTAACAGACCTTTTATTTCTATGATGGATACACTTAACCTAAAAAAGCAATGATTTAACAATGCATCTATTTTTTTGGTGTGTATGGCTATTTTTTTCCTACTAATATACTTATCTGATTTAACAAACACTTAACCTTACACCGTCAATAATTCATTATGCACAGAGCAGAAAAAAGCATTGAAAAATACAAGTTGGAGTCTGTTAAGTGTTAACAATGATTTCTGTAGGCAAGACTCGGATAGAAATCCTAAAACCCTAAACAATGAAGACTTGTTCACATATAAAAAAGAACATAATGAGACCAATGATCTTGAAAAGAAAAATAGTCTTGCTAACAAGTGTCCTAAGAATATTGTTTTAAAGAATTCACAAAGAGAAATTTTGTCTTGAAAATACAAATTAAACACACGTATAAAAGTCATAACTATTCAATTTTGAATATAAAAATTACTGCTTTACTTTTAGATTCTTAGACAATGCCCTAAGGGCATCTATTAGCATTTTTGAAAGAAAAAGCACAAGTGGCTTGAATTAGGGAGGAGGAAATGTATAAAAAAGAACAAGTGGCATGAAAACACTGCTACCCATGAGAGTATGATGAAATAATTGAGAATATGAGCAAAGTTCATGAAGCATAAGAGTTGCTAAACCTAAATCAGATGAAATAATGATCCTTTGCCTCTTTGAAACTATAATAGTTCACACGATACTTAGTTACAAAAGTAAATCAAGCTACAAATTTTATCAGGTAAACTGACATAAATTCAAAAAAGTAATATGTGGAAGAGAAACTCACTTTTAATGAGCCGAAACCATACTTTCCACGTAATACATGGCATTTAGCCACTATATGTAATATGTAATTTGAATTTGCTCTGCTATGTTGTCTTTGCAGTTATAGATAAATGCTTTCTCCTGATCTGCACGATTTGCCAATATTAGGGTATCACCATTCTTAGAAAGACACAATGGAACCAAATTCAACCATCGAAAGATAGACCCCGTTCCAAGATATTTGTAGCATGAAGAGAAACTCTGATAACTAATTTTAAATAATTGAATCCAAGATTCTTGAACTCCAAAATCCTTCATCTGTACATATAACTAAATGGGTTTCCTCCAAATCATGACAGAAACAAAGACAATCCATCAAAACCACAAGTATTGGGTATAAAACGGGCACCTTATTAAAACTTCGAGGTAGAAACAATTGAGTGTATGTCTCGGTGGAAAGATCAAGTGAAACAACATGTTGCTCAATATCATAATCCCCACATGAATGATCATCTAAATAAATGCAATTGCATAGGGCCAACCAGTTAATAGTACCATTGAAATAGACACCTCTGTTATGACTGCCATCAATCATGTAAATTGGAAGCTCATCAAAACATTGAATATTTCTCCAAGAATTATCCCCCACGCTGAGAACTTTCATCATGCTTCTTGCAATATCATACTCCTTATCATGCTCAATACGGAGAGCTACCACCTTATAAGTTCCAGTGGAATTATCATAACCAAGAGTAAAAAAAATACAGATGATTTTGTCCTAGTGGCTGGGTTCCACAAAACACAGTGCTGAAAATCATAAGCATTAGTCAAACATAGCAGTCCATTGCATGAACCAACCACCCACCATATAGAGTCATTCATCTTCAAATCATAGTAAGGATCATATTGAATGGTGGTCAACGAATTCTCAAGTAAACGAGAAATTGGGAAGGTTACAACATACAGATCAATACTCATCTTAGTAGGTATCCATGTTAGTGTCAGCTGTGGGTTTCGTTTCGATTTTTTGAGATGCATCTGAACGAAGTAAGGATCGGAGATGAGAGTATCAAAAGATTTGTTAACACACCTGAATCGCACCAGAGATTTGACTGGGAGCAAACATAATATTTCAGCGATAGCATCCATAGTGAAGGTTTCTATCGTTCAAGTTGAACCCTAGCCAGTGAATACGAATGATACAATTTCTGTTTGTTTTTATGGGTTTATTGCTTATTTAGTACGACTTAGAGCCCGTTTGTTATAACTTTTTTAAGGAAAAAATCAATAATGAAATCGTGCACAACACGACCTAAACGCAGCAAAGAAGATGACGACACTGAGAAGACAACATGAGTTTGAAAATAAAGACGGGTGAAGAGTCGGGTCTTGGGTGGAGATGACCCGCGACAATGGTAGTGGCTTCTTCTTTGACGACGGTGGTAAAGAAGGGACTTGTTGCTTTAGGTTTGGTAAGGAAATGAAGGGGCTTAAGTTGCAATGGTTGGTCTCTCAGACTGAAATGAATTGCAAAAATACTCTAAATGTAACAAATACATTTTGTTCTTCAGTTACTTTTATTCAGCAAATACTCTAAATTTAACAAATTGAAGGGACAAAAAGTTATAAGAAATTAAAAATCAAAAACCCAAAGCTCAAAGAGTATATTCTGCACCATTTAAATACTCTAAATGTAACAAATACAGTTGTTCTTCAGTAACTTTTATTAAAATAGCACATTCTAATAAAATGGCTGATTGAAAAATCACACTCTTGTTTCTCCAAACTTCAATTGCAGCTGCCCATCTTCTCTTTCTGTAGTGTCCACATCTTCATCCAGAGAGAATAATATCTGCAAAAGCTCATACAAGACAATAAAATTAAAATTCATTATCCTTTTAAAAATGATCAGAAGTAAACAAAAGTGGAAAGTTATAAACCACAAGTACAAGCAATCAAATAAATGCTATAACAGGTTTGAGCATATGTTTGACTTGCAATTTCATAATACCCTTTGAATTATAACAGGACTTTATCTCTATGATGGAAACAAAGTGTTGTCTTTGGTTAAGTTATATGCGTCTATTTGTTTCTTATTAATATTTATCTGATTTAACAAGCACATAACCTTACACTGTCAATAGTTCATTATGTGCAGAACTCTGATAGAAACCCTAAAACCAAAAGAATAAAGACTGGTTCACATATCAAAAAGAATACAACATGAGACTAGTGAGCTTGAAAAGGAAAAATCACAATTGCCTTGAATTTGGTATTAAAAAATGTATCAAAAATGCAATATTGACAACATTTCTTAAGTTGCAAGGGTAGTGTAGTTAAATCCTAAGGATATGAGCAAAGTTAATAAAACTTAAGTTGCAAAACCTAAAACACATGAAAATATTGATGTTTTAAATTTTACAAACCACAACATTTCTGATGGAAGCTGTCCCAAATAAGGTCAGCCAAGGAATTTACATATAGAAAATATCATCATCTAAGCTACAATAAGCATAAATATCAAGACAATGGTCAATAAATAACTACTCAACAATACCAACAAGCTAATTAAGCACCAAAGCAATCACACAATCTATTATTATAACAACAGAAACGAAGTAACATTGATTCAAACAAGTAATATGTGGAAGAGAAACTCACTTTTAATAAGGCTGCACCAAACTTTCAACGTAATACTGGGCCTCCGACCACATCATACCCTTACTTCTTCCAATTCTCACTGCTCTATCGCCTGCACAGTTATAGACAACTGTCCATTTGTCCTCTTGACTATTTGCCAAGAGCAGTGTATCACCATTATCAGAAAGATACAATGGCAACAAATCCAATTTAAAGCTTGGAAAAAATTTGTTATAATTAATTTTAAATAATTGAATCCAAGACTCCTGAACTCCAAAATCCTTCATTTGCCATATCATAAGATGGGTTTTCTCAAAATCATGACAAAAACAAAGACTTTCCCTCAAAACCACAAGTTCAATTGGCTTGTAATGCTTCGCCTTATCAAAACCCTGAGGCAGCAACAGCTGAGTGTATGTGTCAGTGGAGAGATCAAGTGAAATAATCACATAGTCCTCGTGAGTAATAAAACTATGATCCAAAGAAAAATATCCTGAATTAGAGTAATCACGGAGAGCCAACCAGTTAATAATACCATTCAAATGCACACCATTAAATTTGTAAATTGGAATCACAGGGAAAGGTTGAATTTTTCTCCAAGAATCTTGACGCCCAAAGCTGAAAACTTTCACCTTGCTTTTAAAATCACCTTGCTTATAATTTACACCGAAGGATACAGCCTTATAAGTTTCGGTTGAAGTATCATAACCAAAAGAGAACTGAGTGTAACTCAACCACGGATAGGATAAACGACGTTCAGATTCTGTACTTGGGTTCCAAATATAGAGAAGGTTATCATCGCTATCATTCAAGCAAAGCAACCCATTGCATGAACCAACAAGCGACCAATCAAGGTGTTCCGCCGGTAAAAGATGACGTACAATAATACGATCTTTGGCAAGATTACGCCGCTGCTACTCTCGTTATCAATCCATGTAACTGCCGCGAGACATGGGTTTCGTTTCGATTTCTTGAGATGCTTTTGAATGAAGTAAGGATCAGAGATGAGAGCATCAAAAGATTTGTTAACGCAACTGAATCGCAGAAGAGATTTCACTGGGAGCGCCGACAATATTTCGGTGATAACTTCCATCGAGCAGTCTCTATTGAACCCTAGCGCGTTATGCCAAATATGAAGATACTGTTTACTATAACTTTTTATTGCCCTTTTTCACCCTAAAAAAAACACATTTCTAAATCCATACGAGTTTACCCTCACATCAAAGGTCCAGGTATGTATTTTCCATAAATATTTTATACTATGTATTTTTATTCGAAAGCACTAAAAACTATTATAATGGGATCATTTACGAAAAATAATTTATGCATTTTTCGGAATTATATCAGATATCATTTACATCAAAATTAATTAAGTTAATGGTCCCTATAAATATTCATAATTTTCCATAAACCCAGTAAAAAAATCCGTCAACGTTTTTTTTAGTCCTTCTAAAATTTTCCCAACAACATTTTTAATCTCCGTAACATTTTTCTTTAGCATTTTAGGGAGCAAAAATGTTGACGGAAACTTTTTACATGGACTAAAAAGTAATTTATTTTTAAGGACTAAAAATGAAATTCTGAATATTTATATGGATCATTTACTTAAATAACCATTTAAAATAATATATAATTGTGATGGGCACGATAAAACATTTCAATCCTAACAAAATGTATTGAAGCAGAAAAGAATGATTAAGTTTTTCGAAGCCTTGAAATAAAATCTGATGATAAAAAGTCGGTTGTGTTCTTTTCCTGCCTTAATCTCTTTTCCCCTGCCCTATCAAATTCTAAAAGTATCCATGTTTGTATTTTATAATCTGAACTCCATTCTTCAGGTTTACAGATTATATAATCTCAAACCTCCTAGCTAACTTAGAAAACATCCCTCATTTATAACAATTAGGTTTTCGGAATTTTTATTTCAAAATGTAACTGTACATCCCTTAAATTATATCGTATTTCATAGCAGTGGCCTTTTATATTTGGCATTTTCTATGGTACACTTGAAAATTTTGAGTGTACCGGTACACCCGTGTATTTAAATGAACAGTTTAATGATTTATTTTGTTTAGAAAAAAATGTTTTCTATCATTTATAATTATAATAGTTATATTTTATTTTTCAAAAGTGTCGGCAAAGCAAAATTCAATTTTTTAAAATTTTTATTACTCATAATAGTGAATATTGATAAAAAAAATTTAATAAAATGTTAAAAAATTTAGTATAATTCTTATAAAAAATGAAATGATGTTTTTTCTTATGGGATAATATTTTGTAAAATATAAAAGTCGATAAATATCTCTTTATTACATAAAAATTATCATTAACTTATAGATTTATGAAACAGGTGTAGCAGTACGCCTTAATTTAAGGATGTACTATAGAAACACCCTTTATATTTATGATAGTTACATTGCGGTGTCTTTGGTAGAGTTCTATGCCTGTTATAATGCATATCTGATTTAAGAAGCATATAGGCTTACAGTGCCAAGTGATTCATAATGTGCAGAGCAGGAAAAAAAAGTATAAGATGGAGTCTATTATAAAGCCTACAAGATTTGGACATGTCCGTCCTTACCCCTTCTTTGATAGGAGGTGGATTTGTGATACCTGCCTCTCAAAATTCGGCTTTAGCACATTCTTGGTGGATCCTCTCTAGGCATGACAACAAAACGCATACCCGTGGTTACCCACCCGAATCAAACCCATTTTGACGGATTTTCCCCATTTTGACTGGGTTTGGGTATGGGTCTGGGTTTTCCCCGATTTCAAGACACGGGTATGGGACGGGTAACGGGTATATAGGTACCCAACCCCAACCCATACCCAAACCCGTCCCGAATGCAGAAAATTACTTTATATTGATATGTCATGTTATTTTGTTTGATAATTGTTGTGTTATAAAAACTATCATTGATATTTAAAGGAGTAACTAAATCAATCGGTCTAACAAATGTTAAAGTGAGCATATTGCTGGATAATGCATTACAACATTTCTCTAGGGTTACAAAAAAACTTATATTTTTTATTAAAAAAAATTATTCAATGCGGGGATGGGGATGGAGCGGTCCCCGAACCCGTCGGGGACGGGGTTCAATTTCTCATCCCCGTTGGGTATGGGTAGGGTAACAGGTAAGTATATTAGAATCGGGTATGGGGATGGGGAATGTAAAACTCGTCCCCACCCCGCCGCAATGCCATGCCTAATCCTCTCCTTAGTTGTGTTTATGGAAGTTTACTCGGTGAATTTTTTTTTATCATTTTGCTTTTTTTTTTCCATTCTTGTCTCCATCTCGGTGTTTGTTGTCGCCTCCTTTGGTCGTGCCCCTCGGCTTCATCAGCCAACAATGTTTCTTTGTAACATTCATGTAGGGCTGCACTAGCGCAAACAAGTCGCTCATGTTTTTGGGCACTTTATGTTCCAACTTTTCCATGAACGTTATGTCAGTCCGGAGTCCATTTTCAAAGATGGAATACTTTAGGCCAGTGTTGGCTCCTTTGACTTCGACAACTTGTCTAATGATTCTTTCAATGTATTCTCTCAAGGTCTCCTTCTTGACTTTGAATTTGTATTGCATCAATGAACTATATCAATTTTAATGAATGAATATTGTTTTTTTTTTTTTTGAAGAAGAATAAATATTGTTTACTTTTTAGTTGGTTCAGAGCAATATGTAATTCTTTCACTTGATCTTTCCACTGAGACATACACTAAATTGTGGCTGCCTCAGGATTTTGTTAAGGAGTTGTTCTATCGACCATCACTTGTGGGTTTAATGGACTGTATTTGCTTTTGTCATTATGCCAAATGAAGGATTTTGGTGTTCAACAGTCTTGGGTTCAATTATTCAAAATTAGTTATCATAATTTCTTTTTAGCAACGAGGTTTAAAGGTTTGAAATTGTTGTCATTGTATCTTTCTGAGAATTGTGATGTGATATCGGCAAATAGTAATAAAGTTGACGAAGCATTTATTTATAACTGCAGAGACAATAGAGTAAAGAAAATTGGAATTAATGATAATATATTCTGGTCGGAAGCTAAGGATTACTTTGAAAGTTTGGTTTCGATTCTTCGAAAGTGAGTTTCTCTTTCACATATGACTTGTTTGAATTTATCTTACATGTTATCAGTTTATAATAATAGATCGTTTGAATATTTTGTGTGATGGCTTATCTGCCTAACTTGTTTATATTGTTAAAGTGGGTATTTATTGACCATTGTTGGGTGTTTGGCTCTAAAATGAATATGAAGAATTTGGCTCCTCGTCCTTGCGTTGTCTGGTTACATTAAAATATTGGCTGTTGTTCAAGAAGTGAGTGAAAAGATATTTGAGTAACTTTTGTAATTGGTGATTTGTAAATACCTTAACTAGGAGTACCATTTTGTCTCCTTTTCTTAATTTCATTTGTGATGTATGGAGTTGCATCAAAGTTTGATGGTTGCTTTTTTGACATTCAATATTTCCTAAAAACACATGGAAATGACAAAAAAATCCAACGGTAGTTAACTACCGTCAGTTTTTAAGTTATAAGACAGTAGTTGTTAGCAACCACTAGGGGTATTTAAGTATTTTACATGTGTTTTTAGAAAGTTTGTTATGTTAGAAAAGCAATTTTCTCAAATTTCTCCTTGATGTTGTGCTAGATTGATTCAGAGGCCATGCTAGGAAGGTTACGTGGTTTTCAAGGTTTTGTCTTGCTCTACTGAGTTGCAAGATCCATACATTGTTTTTTATTTATTTAGAAAATATCATCCTATTATAAAAGGTCATCCCGTGTAATTTATATAAAAATGTCAAAATTGTTAGTCGGATTCATTAAAAAATGTCAATAATGATCTGAATCAAAGACTTGCTAAACCCAAATTTCTTCCACCTAAAAGACACCCTTGAGGAGCTCATCAAAAAGGGGAAACTAAGAAGGTTCGCCTTAAATTGAAACTCCCGCGAGGACAAAAAGAAATACAAACGCTGACCTCAAAACTCATCTAGGCAAAGCGAATCACAAAAAAGGAAGAGGTCGTCTGACAGAGACGAGACTCCTTCCAGGAAGTCTATAGTAGTTGTGGAGCAAAACGAAGCAGACCACTGAAAAGATGACTCTCAGAAGTGAAAGTGCTCATTAACAGGAGGCATCATGAGAGGATCCTCAATCCCCCTTCATCGGATCAATCATGGACGGACTCCCCAATCTCTTCATTAAGTCAATCATGGGCCCACGTCCCAAAGATAATTGTTAACATTTGTCATTCAAAAAATAAAAAACATGATGATATAAACATATATTTAGAAGACCATTGATATGCCAAACTAGGCGACTTCTGTACCATGATAGGTTTTGCGTGATGCTTAACTTTCGTATTCAAATATTAACCAAAATCTACTATCATTGTTACAGTTAAGGACTATGGTATACAATGACTTCACAGCAAACATGGTTGTGGGTTGCATGTGATGGTAGTTCGTTGCTGGCAGTGAGATTGAAGCACAAATAAAGCCATTTTTTTATAAGCGAGGGAGCCATTAAAGAGTGGAAAATGAAGCAATATGATAACAACAACCAAAGCAACAAATTACAGAAAGAACTTGCGTCAGAAAAAAAAAATTCAATGCTAAAAGCTTGCAACTTCAATAATCATTTAAAGCACTGCTTAAGATAGAAGGACAGTATACAGATTTCAGCGTTGTACCGAAAAAATAATGGCCAAATGAAGAGAAGGTGAAGAATACTAAAAGGGTTGCTCTTGAAGCATGTGATGACAATACCTTTGTCCCTAATTTATAGGACTCTTTTGAGAAAAAATTTTGTCCCTTTTTATAATACTCTTTTGATATTTCCAATCACATTGATTATTTCTTTACAATCATACCTCTATTTAGTTTGTACTCCCTCCGTCTCATATTATAAGCAACAAAAGAAAAATCACACTTATTAAGAAAACTAAAACATAGTAGTTTGTAACATAGTTTTTTGTGTTATCTTTGAAATAAGTTTTATAGGAAAATGTAAAAACAATTTTCATTGGTAATTGATTACAGGGAAAATGAAAAATAGACCAAATTGAATGCACTTTGCATTTAATTTTTCTTTGAAAAAGATAATTTTTTGAAAAAATATAACTAAATATGATAAAAGTTGGTTTTTGTTGCTTATAATTTGGAACAAAGAAAATAAGCTTTTTTTGCTTATAATTTGGGACGAAGAGAATATCTTTTTCTTCTATCAACAATAAATAATATATTAAAAACATAAACTAACACTCTCTTTTAGGGATAAAATTGTAAAAACAACAGTAATTATAAACAAATTTAATACTAATCCCAACTTTCTTAATTCCCGTGATTTTGGCAAAAAAAAATTATATTTAGGGAAGGAAGTAATAAAAAAGACTAGCATGTCGACAAAACAATAATGACCCTCTGCATGCATGGTTGCTTATTTATTAATTAACATGCAAGTATTTTCACCCTCTTCAAAAAAAAAAATGCTCAAAAACATGCATGAAAACCAACACATATAAAGTGAATACATAAAGGAGCTTTGCACAATAATAACGATTAATGATTAAAACTCTTTGCAATATAATAGCAAAACAAAAGTGAGTAACTAAATTAGTGAAACAAAAACAGCCGAGAGTAGCAAAATCATATTGAATAATTCAAATCCTTGGGAAGATAACACCAACTAGAAGCAAAATTCATTCTCAGGGAACAACCACATAATGAAAATGAAAGAAAAACACAATGTATGGATCTTGCAACTCATTGAGCTTTGACGTGCTGCAGAACAACATTGTAGGCTTCATGTTCCTCCCCAAAATCCTGGACACAGCCACATTCAATAGTTAAAACCAGGAAAAACACCAATCAAAAAAAGAAAAGAGAAACATTATTAATTTTATAAAGTTTATACCTTAACCACCACACAGGAGCAGCCAGTTACCTTCCTAGCTTTTCCCTCGGAGTCAATCTTACACAACTGCAAGGAGAAGGCCAACAATAATTAATACAACAAAACAATGAAATAGAACTAAGCAAACAACAACAATACAGATATGCTAAATAATTTTGTGGTATAGTAGTGGTTCTTGTTGGCACGTGTATTTTGCGCCATTGTTCTTTGATTTCGCTTTTTATTTTGGGTAGAGTAATTTTTTTCCTGCCCATTCCGCTTTTGTGATGTGTTTTTATCAATGGCACATCTCATGCTTTCAATAGTCTCATTCAAATATAGTGCGGCATTTTCCAAAAAAAAAAAAAAACTATCCTGATAAGTATCCCAATGCCTAAACAAGTAATATTCAATGTGCAACAATTTACCAATAAATGTTGCATCCATTAAATTTAAGAAAGGATATTTCAATAACACTTACACCAGCCCATTCTCCAAGTGTCTTCGCACTAGGAACTGTCAGAAGACTAACATTATGCTCAGCACAAAGAGCCTTGACAAGTTTAACATAGTCAGGCTGGTCACAATCTTCTGCAAGAACACAAAGCTGTCCGGTGTTCTTCTCAATTACTTTTGCACCTTCATGGAGGCCACGTGCAAGCCCACCATATGCCAGTGACTTCCTAAGCACAAGTTGCAAAGCAGTCATGATATCCATTGGCTCGCCTGGAATTCCAGCAGCAGGGGCGGCAACAGGCTCAACTGCAACAACAGCGTCCTCACTGCATAACAAAAATATCATGAAAAGACGAACCATAGAAGAATTGTTACTTGGACAAAAGATACTCACGTCTACCAGACCAAACATACAGAACTACACAAAACACAACATACAGACAAATTACACAAACAAAAGAATGAGAAACATTTATCAAAAGAGCCTTATAAAGAATCATTGTCATGCATTGACGAAATAGGTATAATAAGTAATGTATGATTTTAAATTATATCCCACAACCATGTTATGATTCTAAATTATATCCCACAACCACAACCATAATATCAAAGTTTTTGGGGTCTCCACAATATGCAACAACTGCATCAACCCCATTTATCCACGTTTTCCGGCAATATCAAGAATCACAATATAAAAAATGGCACAATTAAAACGCAACTAATTTCTTTATTCAACAAAAATGTCATGAACAGAGAAACCCATGTAGAATTGCTACTTAGACACGGATACTCAAGTCTAACAGACCAAACAAACAAACTACACAGGCACAGACCAAATAAACAAACCACACAAGACACGCACAAATAAGAATCACTTTCATACATTATCAAGATTCTAAAAAAAATTATGGTCAACCGCAATTGCAACAATTATGTAAAGGTTTTTGGGATCCCCACAACTGCAGAATGAATCCCATGTATCCACAAATTCTTCAGCAGTATAAAAAATTGCAACATAACAACAACACAGATTAAACGACATAAGTGCCCATTTGGATTGGCTTATTTTTGAGCTTATGCAAATAAACAAGATTTTATGTTAATTCATAAGTTATCAGTAACAAAAAATGTATCTTCATCATGAGATGTTTTTTCATAAACTACCTAGACAGGCTTACGAATAATACAGAAGAGCTTATTTAATTGCATAAACTCAAATATAAGCAAATCCAAACTGGCCCTAAACAGCTGATTTAGCAGCTTATAGCATAAATGCTTCTCATGATAAGCTCTTAAGTATAAACTATTTTTATTTTTATGAATATAAATTTAAATCATTTTAGTATAAGTTATAAGCTGTTTTCATAAGCTATTTTGAAGAGCTTATGAAAATAAGCAGAAAACAGCTTATAATCATGACATAAGGAGTTTTTCATAACTTGTGCCAAACAGTTCCACAAATAATTATGCAAGTATATAAGCTCAAATATGTCAAATCCAAACAGTCCTCTAATACTCCAATAAAATTAATAATATTCTGCAGTAGGTTTCTCCAATTAAATTATGTTTCCCTAATTAACCAACAAAATCAACTAAACATATGTTCACAATATATCTCATAACACAAATAACAACAATAATTACAGAAACAATATCCTTATTAAAATTCCCATTTACAATATAAACAGAATATCATTCATATTCAACAAAAAAAAAAATCTTACCCTGACATTTTCCTTTGTAGATTTGAAAAAACAAGCTTTTTTTTTCCTGCAAAAACAAAAACAATATCAAAATTTGGAGCAGAAAAATGTATTGAAAACCTGAAAGGAAAACGTTGATGGAGATTCTTACTGTTTGTGGCTGCCGACGAAGAACTCCGGCGGCGTTGAGTACAAAAAACGAGTTTGTGATGCGAAAAGATGAACCGGTTGTGTTGTGTTGTGTTTTTAGGGTTTTGTTTTAAGGGCCTCTTCAAAAGGATTGGGCCTGGATTATTGCAATAAAAATAATTACTATCCAACACACGTATATTCCTGGTAATATCCTCATATTATTAACAAAAAAAATTAACAAAATTACTTTTATTTTGGAAAATTTGTTGAATTATTGGTAAATAAAAAATTATTCTTCAAAATTTGAATTTTTATTTTTCTTAGGATACAAAAAATTATATTGTCATCGTGAGTGTTCTTAAGCAGAGATAAATGTAAATTAGTTCGAGAGGGTTTTCACACTTATAAGAAGATTCTTTGCATTTGACGGGAGCACCTTCTTCTTAACCTAAATTTAATTTATAAAAAAAGAATTCAATCATTGGAATTTTTTTTTTAAATAAATAAATATTTGCCACTCTTAGGGTCCGTTTGGTTCGAGAGTTTTGGAGGGGAGGGGAGATTTTTAATTTGAAGTGTTTGGTTCAATTTTTAGAAGGGGAGGGGAGCAAATCTTTTTAAAATTTGATTGCATTG
>Ga0315914_1007469_pt1 | contig 15118 bp, 7 predicted proteins | sample MpolenodulesMG_FD_203920 | JGI IMG/M metagenome (GOLD analysis project Ga0315914, IMG submission 203920) | Medicago polymorpha root nodule microbial communities from Los Angeles, California, United States - elongated nodules | ecosystem: Host-associated > Plants > Roots > Nodule | place: USA... | reverse complement strand
TAGAGTGTTGAATGAAAAACCATTGGAGAGGGTAAAAGTTGAATGAGTGTTGAATAAGAGAGAGAAAATGATGTGGAGTGTTGGGAATTGAAAAAGTGGGTGTTGAATGGTGTTGAAAGAAAAAACCGTTGGGGATGGTCTTAGATTGGAGTTTCAAAATTGTCTTATGTATTATGTTAATCAAAATAATCATTTATAATTAAATGGTTCGTTAATATTATACTTAAGTATTGTTATATCAATTTGCATAACTACTTTGTTATTGTCATACCAGTTCTTATATAAACAAAGTTAATGTCAATAATAAAGGACTACTTTAATGTCAGTGAATATTTTAACTAAGAGTGCATAATTAATGACTATTTTAAAATTTTGATATATTAAATGATTATTATGACTACTTCCTACATATTTAAGATCTAAAATAACTATTTTTAGTATTTCTAATTGATCTAGCCATCTTAGTGTTGTACTAGGAAAGTTGCTCTTCTGTTATTCAACTAGTGTGTTGCCCGTGCGATGAACGGGTAGAATTAACGTTGGTTACAGACGGGTGGGTGAAATTACAATCGGTTACAGATTACACGATGACGAACAGGTAGAATTACATACGGCTACAGATGGGTGGGTGGAATTATAATCAGTCACAGATTATACGATGACGAACATGTAGAATTACAGTCGGGCAAAGACGGGTGGGTGGAATTACAATCGGTTATTGACTATACGACGACACACGAGTTTTTTTTTTTTAAGAAGACACCATTAATTTTACTAATCTTTTGACATAGGAATAAGAATAAGTTTTTTTTTTATCTTGTCAAAAAAAAGGTTTTTTGTTTTGTCCACAAATTATGTTTTAATTTTTTTAGAACAAAGTGTTAGTAAATAAATAATAATTTCTTGTAGTTTTGTCAAAAAAAAAAGTAATTTATTGTAGTTATTTTTATAGTAGTATGGTGCCTATGAAACAAGCCCATTAATTCCATATCTTTTTTTGGTCAACCAATTAGTTTTATATTTTTATCTAGTGTTTTTTTTAAAGAATATTTTTTATCTAGTGTTGTAATTACATTATTCAAATTAGTGTCTAAGATGGATATTAAAGTGTTTGTCTTTTTGCTTTTCTATTGCACTTCACGTATACTTATTAATTTAATCATATTTGATTGTAATTGATTTGGAATATACAAAATCAAATAAAAATTTAACCTATATTGCTATTGTAGTTGAATTGTCACTATTATATTGAGATTTAGGTTAGCTAGTTTTATAATAAAATATTTAAATAATAGTCTTATACAAATTGTAATTAAAATATTTAGATAGAGGTTAGCGCCACCTCTATCTTGCATTGGTGTTTTGCTGTAATTTTCATTCTTTTTTTGTTTGGTTTTTCATCGTGCTCTATATTGAAGCACAACTGACTTAATTATGTAATCTTTTGAGGGTGGTTCTCTTTTACACATCTTCTTTGAGATGAAACACTTTAGTGTTTAATATCATATTCTATTTTGGCTTGTTAAAGTTTAAATGAAGGGTAAAGTTAAAACATATACTCTATCAAGTCACATTTTTATGAAAAAACAATTTTTAAGATACATTAATAATTAATGTATCTAACTATAATTATGACCGGATAAATTAGTTATTTAATAAACCTAAAAAGTTATTTTTTGATTATAGATGTGACCGAATTGAGTATTTTGTGTTTGTTGTTAGTATTTTTTTTTCAAGGGAAAGTCTAATCATATTTTTCTACAACACATAAATTTACAAAAACACCCTTAACCTCTTTTTTTTGTGACGAAAACACCCTCATCCTCTTAAACCCTTTCCTGAACTCAACAGTGTCCCCGTTCAACAACAACACAAATGCATAAACCAAAACCTTCACAAATTCAATGCGTTTCGGATTCATAGCAATCGATTCATGGCGAAAAAATTGCTGTTATTCGCATTGGGAACGATGGATGACAACAAGTAAACGAGTACAAGATCGAAGCAAGAAGAAAAGGGTTCACGAACTCGAAGTAGCAACAGAGAAATGGAAGATAACATCAAAAATCGTTTTTTTAATAGAACTTCTCGAACAAGAACCAGAAATGGTTATTCCCGTTCGATCCCTTTCACATTATCGTAAACAAATCAACCTTCCAAAACCTCACAGAATCTCTGATTTTCTTCGCAAAACCCCAAAACTTTTTGAGCTCTATAAGGATCGTAATGGGGTGTTATGGTGTGGTTTGACGCAAAAAGCTGAAGTTTTGATGGAAGAACACAAAAGGGTCATTGAGGAAAATGAAGATAAAGCTGCTGAATATGTTACTAGGTTACTTATGATGTCGGTTGATAAACGTGTTCAGTTGGATAAAATTGCGCATTTTCGAAGAGATTTTGGTTTGCCAATGGATTTTAGAACTCATTGGGTGCATAAGTATCCTCAGCTTTTTCGTGTGGTGAAGCCTTCTCTTGATGATGTTGAGTTTTTGGAGCTTGTTTCTTGGAATTCTGAATGGGCCATCACAGAGATTGAGAAGAAGAATAAGACGATTGTGGAAGGGGTAACCGAAACTGAACACACACCGGGTTTGCTTTCGCTACCATTTCCTTTGAAATTTCCTGCAAATTTTAAAAGGGTGCATAGTTATTATGGTGAAAAGATAAAAATGTTTCAGGAGAGGACTTATTTGTCTCCTTATGCTGATGCAAAAGGTTTAAAACCGGGTTCTTTAGAATTTGATAAGAGGGCTGTTGCTGTTATGCATGAATTGCTTAGTTTTACAGTTGAGAAGAGGTTGGTGACAGATCACCTTACTCACTTTCGTTGGGAGTTAGTTATGCCTCAGAAATTGATGAGGCTTTTGCTTAAACATTGTGGTATTTTTTATGTTTCTGAGAGGGGGAAGAGATTTAGTGTGTTTTTAACAGAAGCTTATGACGGTTCGGAGCTTATTGAGAAATCTCCTTTGTTTTTATGGAGGGAGAAGCTTCTTAGTCTTGTTGGTTATAGAGGAAGGAAGAAGAAGTTTGAGGCGGATAGTGATAGTGACGAGGAAGGCGGTGATGGTTTGCGTTTGCTTCAGAGTGATTCTGATGTGGAGGACTTGGATGTGGAGCTTGAGCAACAGGATACCTTGGAGTACAAGGATCCTTTACTCGAGGACGATTCTGAGATGGATGTTAGAGGGATTTCGTGAGTGTGTCAAAATTTTATAACTTATGAGGTGGAGGTTTGTCATATTTCAATTCAAACTTCAGTTACCTCAAGAACATGCAATTTAATACTTCATTGTAAGTCAATTTTGTATTGCTTTGTACCTTTAAACAAATTTGATCTCTTTTATGTATGAAAAAATGTATACCAAATAAAGGTTGTTTTTGTACCTGCATGCATTGTTGTTAATTAATGGCTATGGTAGGAGGGAAAAAAATATTTTCGGACATTTGGGGATAGGAAAACCAAGACAGCATGGTTTTTTCATGTTCAGCTAAAGAGTAAATATGGAGTGAAACATTTGGGAGAATAATTAAATGCATCTTTTATAACAAAACATGATTAATTCTAGGCTCTAATATTACTAAAGAGGATCGATAAACTTGGTAGTCGTACCTGGATGGTTCTATCTTTACCCAGTTAAGATGACTGTATTATCAACATAAACCAGTGTGATATGCAGGACATCTTTGGACCTCGATCCACAGCTCTAAAAAAACCTCATGGTTACACGCTCTATTCGATCTCTGCCATCGATTTGAGATTGGTCGGTTCACATTACACCTTCACTAAATTATTAATAAACAATCTCAACTATTGATTCAAGATCTTATGGCTGAAATCAACAACAGCGGCACGCAGTAACTGCGTGTAATCTGAATCCGATATCTTTCATCTTTTTCTGTAAAGGAATTGGTTTAAAGCGCATTAATCATTAGTTTGGTTTACTGCACTGGTTGATTTCATATAATTTTTTGTGAGTAGTAAGAAGATTTGATGTACGCAGCCCCTCTGAGGTGTTTTATGCATTATGTGATGTTTGTGATCCAATGTGATTGTTTTGAATTCAGTTATACAACTTGTCTCGTATTTTTTTAGCTCATGTGTTTATTTAGGTTTCTGCGATATTCATAAACACAATTTGTATTTTGTTGGTTGTTTATAATGAAACTGCATCATAGATCCTGTCCTAATTATGGATCCTTAATCCTTAGCCTTTCGTCTTAAAGCCCTCAAAATGTTTTTGACCTTTAATTGCCTTTAGGTATTCTTATCAGACAATCATATATTTAAGGGGAAACTGCACTCACCTTGAGGTTTCATTGAATATCACACACACCCTTTCTAGTTTGAAATTTTAAACTCACATCCGCTGGGTTAACACTGTTAGTCAAATAACTTTAAAAAACAAATTCTTCCTTGTTCCACGATTTCTCTTCTGCCAGTTTCAACCATGTCCTTCGTTCTTCCTCACCAAATCAACAAGTGCTCTCCCTTGTTTCTGGCTTGGCTATTCCAGCCCATTTGTAACCTGCATCTTTCCTTCTTTATTGTTATGCCTATCCATTCGCAACAACAAACTACGCTTAATTACTGTACTATTTGTTCCTGTGATGTTATGTTACCCATTTCTGGTAAGGCCACATCCCAATGAAATCACCTTTCTCTAAATACACAGTAGGGAAACCAATCAGGGATTCTCCAAAACAAAAGTAAGTTACAATGCTGCTTCATTCGGCGTTGTTTCACCAGACGACAAATGTTTCCTGTCACAAGTCCTAGTCGAAGATGCTTCACCGAACGAATCGGAGAAAAGCACTTTCGCTGCTTTATTGTTGCGGATCCAATTGCTCGCCGCTGTTGTCGCAAGAAGATAACGAACACAGGGATCTCGCGATTCGTTATCTTCGGGGAAGAAACTTAACCAGGCCAATCTGTTCCAGATTTGGGGAGTCAAAAGAATTGAATTTGAATTTGTTTGGTCAAAAAAAAGAAAAGAATTGGTTGAATATGAACCTAGTCAAGGTGGGGTTACTGTGATGAGGCAATGTTTCATTTGAGAAGATTCTTAAACCTGGAAATTGGTGTTCGATTTGCATGACAAAGGGAATAAAAGAAAAATTATGGAAGGAAGAAAAGATAATTAGTGGGGGATTTTGAATGTTTATTATTGTTAATAATCACATTTGAGGCGGTGTTGAGTTTTTTTTTAACAGAGACAAGCAGGAGGTTATGTCAATTGGAAAATTAAGGGAGGTGAGTGTTGAGTTTAAAACTAGAGGGAATGTATGTGATATTTAATGAAACCTCAAGGGATGTGAATGTAAATATCTTATATTTTAAGTATATGCAAATCAGCTACTTGAGGGGATAATTTAATCAATCACACTTGAGGCCAGTATCTGGATTTTTTAGGCTCTGTCAAACATTATTATTAGCCTAAAAGTCTAGGGCGTGATGTTGATTGCTCAATGGGATTTAAATTTGCTTCAACAAAGATGATTAGTGTGACTTTCACAAAGGGAAATATATTTAGTGAAGGGAATGATTTGATTACTTGTGACATGGAAAAAATTGATCAAGGATTGACCATCTTTTGTTCAAAAGTTGCAAACCTTTTTAACAGACAAATCTAAAATTACATGCTAGTCAGCATCAACAAGTTATGGTCAAATTTATTTGGATATTTTCAATGTTTTAAGAACTAGGTCAGTTTGACAATTGGATTAATTATAGTTATACCTTAGTCTGGTTGAACCGGAATGAGCTAGTTGAACCGCAGCAGGTTCAACTATTCTTGGAACTTTTTATTTTATTTACTTTTTGAATATTTATTTATTTGTCATCTGGCTCAACCTTGGTTGAACCGCTTGAACCATGACCCAGAGATATCACCGATTCAATTTCGGATCCAATTTTTTAAACACTGTATATTGAATTGGTCAATGGTTTCTTTGATGTTCCATTTTATTCAATTTGAGAAGTTAGAATGTCAATGGTCCTTACATGGCCAAAAGTCAAGCAGAGCAAATCTTTGTCCTGTTATTGTCAAATCATTAATTTAATGTGACAAGTAAGTGAAGCTTATCTATTTTATTGTTGTACTTTTCTTTGTTATACGTTACTATTATGGACTTGTATTCAACTTTGGCAAGTTGGTTGGAATCAACCCTCATCTTTTCCTGCTATGGTCTTCATTATTGGTCATATTTACTTTGCTTCCTATCTTGCTGTAAGTCTCTGTCAAAATTTAATGGAAGACACTTCACTGCTTCACCTAGATGGATGGCGAGTCTCCAAATCATTACTACCCTATCTGCTTTGCCAACTATTTTAAAAAGGCAGTGTCTGTTGCAGGAACTTGAATATGTCTGTACTGGATTCACGTGACATTAGGAAGTTCTTGGCTAAATCATTTTTTTTCCTTTGCAAAATCAGAATCTGATTACTTAGTTATATGATTAGTGTTGTTAAATAATGGCTATAGCGGTGCTATATTGCTATAGTACAGCAGAATTTGAACAAAGCTCTATTATTATATGATAGAGCCTCTAGTTCCATCATTATACAATACACAATTTAGTACAAAATATTGTCAAATAACGGTTATAGCAGCATCGCTATAACCATTATGATGAAATGGTAGTACTTAAATAGCTTGGTGGGGGGTTGCATCATGATAAAAAATTAATAAATAGCTATGGGTTTTGTAACTCTAAATCTTCTGTTAAGATGATCGTGTCTTGGGTCCAAGACTTCAAGGTGGAGTTTTTTAAGCTGGGAAATGTTTAAATTGGATGCTACCTTGAAGTCTCACGTAACTGCAACAATAAGCCATTATGCGGACTCTGTCTAAGATTTTGAATGGCTCATAAAATCTCAAACTATGTTTTTCATTGACCCCTTCAGAATTCAACTTCCATGTTTATATAATGCTTTTAAAAATATATGTTTAAATAATCCAATTGGCTGGGCTCAATTTCTTTCGTAGCGTTGATCTTGTGAGGGAGGAATAAAGTTAATCCCCATAGAGCACACTTTTTTTTTGAAGAGGGACGAAAGACTTTAAATTATGTCTTGATTAAGCATCCAATTGGAGATTAGTCTCATAGTCGGTTTAAATGATCGAAGTCTGAAGTCTGTAGGTATACTATATGGAGTCACTAAGATGTCAAAGACTCTAATTGCGGTGATTTTCAACTACATGTTTCCACTTAATCATATACTCCCTCCTTTCTATATTGAGAGTCACCCTTGCTTATTATACACATTAAAAAAAAGATTATAATGAAATAAAGAGAATATAAATTTATCAAATTAACTTTATCAAGTATTAATATATTCATTATTATAAATGCAAAGTGAAGGGAGAACCTTGACATAACCGGTAATGTTGTTGTCATTTAATGGATAGGTCATGGGTTCAAATGCAAAGTAAAACAATATTGAGTTGAGACTTGAGAGTACTTATATACACTGAAATTTAGAGAGTATACATAGAAAACAAATATTTAATATTACATTAATAAGTGACATTCATCATGTGTCGTAGAGAATGACATACTTTGCTTGCCTTCTATTACAAGTTTTTTTTTTATCTCTTTCATTTTCACATTTATTAAAAAAAGTAGTTGATATTTTCAATGTGCTAATTGTGTATGAATATTCATAACAATCCAATTGTGTATAGACGTGTCTAAATTTATCTTCTTTTTCGGCGTACCAGAATATCGAACCTAGGTCATCAAGGTTGAACAACAAATTTTTCAACAAAGTGATGCTAGGGTAACCTGTAAACTTTAGCTTCTTATCTCTCAAGATAAACTAATAATAATGATAAAAGTTATATTTGAATAAATAATAATAAGTATATGTAGTAATTTGAAATGTGACTTTTATTTAAGGATTTCTTTTAAGATGGACTTATATTAGTCTCTTTCCCCAGCAGCCCCAAATAATTGATGTTCTTTGGCCTAGGCAGTTGTATGTATCTGTGGTTGCTTACTCCTTTAAGCAACTTGTCATGATGGATTATGAAGTATAACCATGCAATTAAAGTTTGTTCAAAACTGGGCAACTTGCCAATACACTGAAACAACTATTGAGTAATCAATTCTGTTCTTGCTCTAGGAACATAACCATCGTTCGATATATGTATAGGGCCCATGCAGAGTCAGTAAAACATACAATAATTTTTATGGAAAAATAACTCCTAGCTTTATTTTACACAGCTCACTCTGTATTCTGTAAGTCTGTTTGGTTGCAGTTCTTGTACGTGCTACCCTTTATTTGTTGTAACTAATATTGTCAATAAAAAAAAGATGAAAATAAGTTGTTAAATTTCACTAGATTCTTTGTCTTTCAAATTTTATGTGTATATTTTGTTGTTGATATTAACACCAAATTTTAGCATGAATTAAGTCTAATTGAAATCTAAGTGTGTGAGTCTCCCACGGCCACATAACTATATTTCCCTTGCGCCTCCATCAATCGAACTTGACTCTGATATCACTCGTTGAAGAGTCCTCGACGAGACTTTGAGAAACAACACCGATGGGAGAAGTTGTTCTCATAGCAGACTGTGTTTAGTCTTTTTATGGATGTGATATATCTCATGTTCAATTCTGGCATATGGGCTGCTGCACATCGATATAAAAAAAATTATTACCTTATCCGAGTAGCTAATGATCGTGACAGCAAAGAGAGTTCGATACCACGTCTCATACAAAATCTTAAGACAGTGGATCGTGTCCCTTCTATTTTCTTCAATTAACTCATTCATAATTGATGTGAGGCTAACCATTAACATTTTAGCTGCAAAACTTTGGGAGCGGAAAATGGAGAAGTTAGGATATAACAAAAACAAATTAAAAAAAATGAAAGAAAAAGAAGGTAGCTAAAGTGTAACAATTGATGGCCAGCTGGTAGCTGATTAGATATGACATATTCATTGTTCACACAAGATAGTAGAAGACACAACATGGATCGATATAAATGTCCAAAAATCTTTACTAATTTTTCTAATTAAGAATACAATAGAGAAAGAGTAAGGAAAGGATAGAAAAACAGATAGTATAGTAATAAAAAGATAGCAGTTCCCCCTCCTCTATGAACTTTAATCTCATGCACCCACTTACATTAAATGAAGAAATTAATTCCATTGAAAATGCTCAACTACACGAACACCAATTAGGTATTAGCATTAACTCTTTTCCACCCACCTCATGTAAAATCAATTTCATGAATTTCATAAACAAATATATATATATATATATAAATAAACACACTAACACAAACTAGCCAATATTCCTAAACACAACAAAAACAACATTGTAATCACATTATTCTGTTGTTCCAACCATGGCTACTAACGAAGGTGACATGTTCTCAGCAGAGATTGTGAACCGTGGGATTGAATCATCGGGTCCGAACGCCGGTTCATTGACGTTCTCCGTTCGTGTTCGGAGACGGTTGCCAGATTTTCTTCAATCTGTGAACCTTAAGTATGTGAAATTGGGTTACCATTATCTGATAAACCATGGTGTTTATTTGTTCACTATACCAATTCTACTTGTTGTGTTTAGTGCTGAGGTTGGTAGTCTTAGCAAAGAAGATCTTTGGAAGAAGATTTGGGAAGATGCAACTTATGATCTTGCATCTGTTCTCTCTTCTCTTGCTGTCTTTGTTTTCACTTTCACTCTTTACTTCATGTCAAGGCCACGTCCTATTTATCTCATTGATTTTGCATGCTATCAACCTGATGATGAACTCAAGGTATGTACACAAAAACTTTATAAATATGCAGATACATCTACTTACTATTTAATTAAATTAATTAACCAACCTGTGGTTGATCCGTGTGTTATCAACTCAGACTCCTTAAGTAAGCAATCACGAGTTTCATCTCTTACTCTTGAGTCAGGAGAAAAATATAGTTGGAGAAAGAACTTACCTTATGTATTCAACAAATTCTTTGACAAAGATTAGTCACGTGTGGTCATGTGGATGTTTAATACATATAACATATTGTAGGAAAAAATACACATGGGTGTTTTGTAGTAGCTTAGAGTTTTTTTTATCGCCAAGGAAGGATTAGTATTCTGTTTGATTTTATTCTTACTTGAAATTAAAATGAAGTATCATTTTCTATGACATCATATCACAACTTTGGGGAATCTTGATTTTATGCTAAGAGTTTCTTTGATTAGAATAAAAAATGTTTTCCATTTTCTATGTTTAGTTTTAATTGTAATTGTGGCTCATTTTTTCTCAAAAATTAATCCTTTATATTATATATCAAGGATTAATTTCTTCTCTTTTTGAACAGGTTATTTAAAAAAAATAAAATTTCAATAAACATACTTTAAAAAATGTATCTTTTCATGATGGTAAAAATATAAATTAACCTTTTTAAAAAAGAAATCTCTAAATTATTAAATATGTAATTTTAATATAAAACAAACTGGCCCATAATTTTTATTTTTTAAAAATTTATGTCTAGAAAAACTTGTGTTGGTGGAAAATAACAATAACAATGAATTTGTTGCACGAAGGTATCTAGGGAGCAATTGATAGAGCTAGCAAGAAAATCAGGAAAATTTGATGAAGGAAGTCTAGAATTCCAAAAGAGAATAGTAATGTCATCAGGAATAGGTGATGAAACATACATTCCAAGATCAGTGATAGCATCAAGTGAAAACACAGCAACAATGAAAGAAGGTAGAGCTGAGGCATCAATGGTTATGTTTGGAGCACTTGATGAACTCTTTGAAAAAACAGGAATTAGACCAAAAGATGTTGGTGTTCTTGTAGTAAATTGTAGCATATTCAACCCAACACCATCATTGTCAGCTATGATTATAAATCATTATAAGATGAGAGGAAATATTTTGAGTTATAATCTTGGTGGTATGGGTTGTAGTGCTGGAATTATTGCTGTTGATTTGGCTAGGGATATACTTCAATCTAATCCTGGTAACTATGCTGTTGTTGTGAGTACTGAAATGGTTGGATTTAATTGGTATCAAGGAAAAGAAAGATCAATGCTTATTCCAAATTGTTTCTTTCGTATGGGTTGTTCTGCTGCTTTGCTCTCTAACCGTCGTCGTGATTTTAGCCGCGCGAAATATCGTCTTGAACACATTGTTCGTACACATAAAGGTGCTGATGATCGTAGTTTCAGGTACTTCAAACATCCATTCATATCTCACTATTTCGATATTTGTGTTGATATTTTAAAAAACAATGTTATAACACATCTAATTGATAATATTTGATCAAATATATGAATAAATATTTTTTTTAACCGTTGGCGAATAGCAATCAAACATATCATAATTTCGGTTTAATGGAATACTTGTTACTATTTTTTTTTTGTTGTGATACTTGTTACTAATTTCTTCACTTATTAATTAAGCATGAAAGTAATTTTGAGTATCAATAATAATAAATTTATGGTTTCCCTTTTATGAGGGTATGGGTAGTTTTTTTTTTTTAAGGGATGAGGATATCGATAGTTATTATTATGGATAGATTGGTCCATCATGAACTAAGTTTTGTGTTGTACAATGCTATGTTTCATTTCCCCATATTTTGATTACTATTCTGTATTTTGTGCCAACAGAATAAAAACAGTCTCAATCAATCATCCCTAATGGAAAAGTGAGATGGAAAAATAATCAAAATAACTACTAATGGATTGTTTTTACATAACTAATAATAGATATGACATGTAATGTGTGTTATGAAAAAGAAAAAAAAAGATATTGAAAGAGGAATGACTGAATAAGAACGTAAAAGATAATGTGAAAGAAAAGTATGAAAATATATCTAAATTCTTAAAAAAAAAAAAGATAATGACAAATGACCTAACTTTCATGTGGGCGTTGTGAATAAACACCAACAAAAGGTATGCTTTTGGATATGTGGTTACCAATATATTTACATTTATTTTTTTTGCTTAACTTTTTGATAATATGAAGTTCGACAACGATTTAATCTTAACTGTGACACAAATGCAGGTGTGTGTACCAAGAGGAAGACGATCAGAAATTCAAGGGAATCAAGATAAGCAAAGACTTAATTGAAATTGGTGGTGAAGCTCTCAAAACTAACATCACAACACTAGGACCATTGGTCCTACCCTTTTCAGAACAGCTTATTTTCTTTGCTACATTAGTGTGGAGGAACTTATTTGGTGGTGGAAAATCTGATAAAAATTCATCATCATCAAACAAGCCATACATTCCTAACTACAAACTAGCTTTTGAGCATTTCTGTGTGCATGCTGCTAGCAAAGCAATTCTTGATGAGCTTCAAAAGAATCTTGAATTGAGCGACAAGAACATGGAAGCTTCTAGAATGACGCTGCACCGATTCGGTAACACTTCTAGTAGCAGCATTTGGTATGAGCTTGCTTATATGGAAGCTAAGGAAAAAGTTAAAAGAGGAGACCGTGTTTGGCAACTTGCTTTTGGTTCTGGTTTTAAGTGTAACAGTGCTGTTTGGCGTTCGATGCGTCGTGTTACAAAACCTTCTTCTAGGAACCCTTGGCTTGACTGCATTGATGCATATCCTGCTTCTCTCAATTAACAAGCACTTTTATTATTATGATCAATCTATGATATTGATCGGTGATGATGATTATGAAATTAAGACTTCTTTAGGATATGAAATAATGGTAGTTTTAGTTAAGTTGGTGTTTTAAATTTTAATTCCTGGCTTGTGATATTGTATACTGTTACACTGAGGCATATATAACATCATGTGCCTTTGTTTTCTCAGTACTCCTTAATTTTTAAGCTACTTTTTCTTTCTCATTGATTACTTGGCTTTAAATTGTATGCTGTTACTGATGCCTAATGTTTCTATGTCCCTTTGAAAAATAATAGGACCATATCAAATTATGTGAATAAGTTAATGGATGAAAACATAAAGCTAAGTCTATAATGGTACCTCCATAATGCATGTTTTAATTTGCATTCTTATTTTTTTTTTCTAGTTGCCCTGCCTCAACTAAAATCAATTTGAAAGCATATTTGATGTAATTTGGATTGGGCGTGACTCGGATTTTTTAACTAATTACTCTCTCAGTTCCTATATCTAAACACCTATTTGACTTTATTTTTGTCCTTAAATGTAAACTCATTTTCAAATTAGTAGATGCATTTATTATTTTTTCCCTAAACATACCCCTAATTAATACTAATAACTTGTTTTGAAAAATGAAAAGTCAAATTTAATACACATACAAACAAATGACAATTTGGTAATATTAACACACAAAACAGACACATTAATTGCACTGACAATTTTTTTAAGAAATGTAAAAAATGCAAAGGGGGTTTACATATAGGGACGGAGGGAGTAATTTTATGAAATCGACTTGTAAGGTAGTCATGGTCTAAATTTTACATTTTCTTTTTAGGGAAATTTTATTCTCACAAAATTTGTTTAAAAATCATTTTACAAGCTCGGGCCTTATTTCTAGCTAATTTTAAAATTGATTTTTTTTTTCCTTACCAGTTCACGTCTCACTCATGTTTATGTATATAATAAGGATGACCTATTAACATAAATATTATCTTAGGTTTGGTCATACTCAACTCTTCAAAATTGACTTAAGATTGTCTAGAATTAATAAGTTCTGGCTAACATTGTATCTAGGTTATGGATGAATGTTTTCGCAACCATTGATAATTAAGGACGTCTCTTTAATAATAGGTCCATATCAAATTATGAATAGTTAATGGATGGCTCATAAAGTCAATAAAATCAAAGATGCTATGCATGTTTTAGTTTGTTTTCCTATTTTTCCTCTAGTAATCTAGTTGCCCTGCCTCAACTACTTCCATAAATTTCAAAACACATTTGACGTGACTTAGGTTTTGGAACTAATTCAACACTCATAAAATCAAGTTATAAGATGATATTAATGTCTAGAATTTTAAAGTTATTTTTATTATAAAATCGTTTTAAAATCTTTTATAAACATGGGTCACATTTCTCGTCAATGTGAAAATTTGATTTTTTTTTTCCACACACTTCTCAATATGGTTTTAAACTAACCCACGATTACATTATGAAAATTCATATCACGGTAGAATGCATACAAATGTTGCTGAACTTAAATATGCTAAAGAATTCATGGAATTTATTCCAAGGTTAAAAACCTTATCTAATTTAAACGATGAACAAGGCACCAAGTTGTTCAATATGTTGGAGGGTTAACTACTGCAATGAACAATGTTCTTATGGAAGTAGAAAAAATGGAAAATTCATGGCCTTCTATGTCTTGGGGAACCAAGACATTGCAAAATGTGATGGATGTTGTGTTAACTTATAATGCTATATGTTTTTTTTTTAATGGCAAAATAGTAATATATAAATAATGGGGGTCAAGACCCAAAAAGTACAACAATAGAGCAATAAAGAGAACCCTAGAGAGGTACTCCAAAAAATATACAAAAAAATCAAGCTACAACCACCCTAAAAAAGAGAGAGAGGCAAGAAAAACCAAAAACAAAAAAGAAAACACCTCCTCGACAAACTGACAGGTGCGGCTGACACACCACTACACCCTAGCTGAGGACCAGAACCCACAACCCAAACCCCCTACCGAAACCAGCACAGGACAGTTTGCGCCTCCCACTCGTAAAAGGAGCAGAGGCTGACATAACTCTTACCCAGGAACCACTTCCAGGAAGAGAATTTCACCTTATCTATAAGAAGCGCGGCGGTCGGAGTCCCTTCCGCAAAAATAATATCATTACGAGAGTTCCAAACAGCCCACACAACAGCAAGCCAAACCAAACGTAACCATAAAGCTACTTTCCTACCATATCCCAACCCCTGAAAACTAAGAAAACTCCCTAGAATATCCGAGTGAGGCACTAACTCTCAATCCAACCACCTAGAGATACCATACCAAACAGGCAAAATTGTCTCACAAGAGCAGAACAAATGGTTAGAAGATTCCTCTGCCACCCCACAAAACGCACAAAGAGTATCACCCTGGTCCTGGATGACCCTCCTTCTAAAGAGATTACGGCGGGTAGGCAGCCTATCCTGAAGTAGCTGCCACGCAAAAGCTGCTACCTTGGGGGGGGGGGGGGGGGGGGC
>Ga0315914_1007467_pt1 | contig 15121 bp, 10 predicted proteins | sample MpolenodulesMG_FD_203920 | JGI IMG/M metagenome (GOLD analysis project Ga0315914, IMG submission 203920) | Medicago polymorpha root nodule microbial communities from Los Angeles, California, United States - elongated nodules | ecosystem: Host-associated > Plants > Roots > Nodule | place: USA... | reverse complement strand
CTTGTGTTTTTCTCACCTTTAAAGACAATCCATTATTGAACTGTCTCCAATAGAAGCATAATATATCCCAACTGCAAGTTGTTCCGCACAACGGCTATGGATGAAAAATAAATTAGAAGACTATAAGATACGTGAAACTAGTATTATAATATTTCTCATATATGCTTGTCTAAAAATCCTATTCTACACTCAAGAGAAAAGCACATTAAATTAAGCATCACTTTATAAGAGATTATGTTCAGAAAGGTGTTATGGATATAAAGCTCATTGATATTGATTATCAATTGGATGATATTACTACAAAACCCTTAACAAAAGATAGATTTAACTTTATTACGGAAAATTTGAACATGCATTTTATTGAAGAATGATGCTTACCTCTAAGTGGTAGTTCAGAATATGAAGTCCAGTAAAAAGGAACACTGATCAAAACTTATGAAGAGAATCATCCTCTGATAAGAGATGATCCTCTAATGAAGGTATCTTCTTATAAGTTGGTTCTTTTTAATCCTAGAACTTTTGATTATGATAGAACGTGATTTTTATTCACTATGATAAAAGATAAGTGGAAAGATTAAAAACTTATTTGTTGACAAATGCCCCTCTTATCTATCACGACTTTGAAGAGTTTTTTAACATGTGTAATAAATGTTTGGTAATAATTGCTTAGACATAGTTAGTGGGTTTTAAATGTTTATTTTTTGTGCCTCCTATGTCATTAATGTGTAACTATGTGTTTAATAGAATACTATGAATCTTAAGGGTTTAAAACCCACTCCACACACTCTTCACACACTTTATACATTATGTGTCTCCAACATGTTACTCTTTCTCAACTTTCTCAGTAAAACACCCAAATTTCCTCAAACCAATTAAGAACCATAATCTTGCCCAATCAATACTCTTGTTACCAAATCTCTCAATATAAAATCATAAGAAACCTGCGAACTCACCCTACAAACATGAATTGGAATAAGGAGGATATAAAGGTTCTAAACGAATTGATTGTTGACTTCGATAACCAAGAACTTAATTGTTTCAACTAAAAGCCATTAATGGAGCATATGGGCTGGAAATAGTACTTCAACTTGATGAATGAGATGTTTTATACCTGTCTAGTAAAACACGTCTGGTCAATGACATCTATCCTCTATGTGAAAGGAAAGGACACTGAAATCAAATCATTTGTTTTGGGCGTCAAGGTTAATATCACGCAATGTGATATTTCAAAGGTAATCAAATGTGCTAATAGAGGCATGGAGATGTTCAAGATGGATGACACCAACGTTAATGCTTCCTAGATTAAGCATATGTTGTTCAGCAAGCCTGAGAACATTGGAAAAACTACCAACATGTTGCTCATCTATAAGGTTTGGTTTAAAGTAGTACATAGAGGCCTACAACCCATAGGCTCAACTGTGGACAACATCTATTGGAACCACAAGCACATAATGTACTATATGGCCAAGAAGCAGAAAATCATCCTTCCATATACGATGTTTCAACATCAACATTTGAAACAGAAAATATGTTCCTTATGTTAGAGTCCTCTTTGAAATCTTCCATCAAATCAGATTGATCAAGGATCTTCAGGACTTTGGTGTTGATGACGAATTGGAGATCAACTGTGGTAAAGTATTATCTGGTTTCAACGTGATCAAAATGAACTTGGTCAAAAAGGAGACTCTTAAGACAAGTTTTATTCCTTTTGAGGTTAGAAAGTATGCACCCAATATGATGGTGGATTACCCTCAAATAACCTTGTAAGATAACAAAGAAGTCATCAGAGAATATATTGATATGCACTTGTGTTAGCCTGTAATTTCGACAGGCTCATTTAATATGGTTAACATTTGTTTGACCTTTAACTTTGCAGGAATCGAAGACTGTCTCATATTCAACTTGAGTATTTCGACAAGATAGCAAGCTAGCGCACGTAACTTGAAGTTTGATAAAATAAAATTGAAGGAAGATCGCGTCGAAGTCAAGCAAAGAATGCGGGAAAGCACGATTTCAAGCTTGGAAACGGTTCCCTTTGTGGAAACGTGGGACAAGCGGTTGTCTAAGATGGAGGAAGTGTTGATCATGGGATTAGTGGTTCGCCAGTTAGTTATTCTAGTATTCTAGTATAAATAAGTGTTTCCAAGTCGGAAAATGGGTCGCAAATCATTTATTAAAATTCTACAACACTCAAACTATCGGCGTCTAGGGAAACGAGTTATACAGAATGTATGTAAACTGATTTGTAGACCACCTTTATTTTAATGCAATGCATTTTACCTTTCCTTTAAGTTTATGCGTTTAAACTTTTACTTATTGCTTTTGCATTTACTTTATCTTTTGCTTTTTAATTTCAAACCTCAAACCTGTCGAGAGACAGTGCCTTTCTTTAAAGTTCAAAATCCGTCCTGCTCTCTAAGTAACCTGAGTGCATTTCGCGGCCCTTTTTTCCAAACCTTTTTTTTTCCGATCAAAACCTTTGCACAACATGTCCTGAGATTTCTAGTTTGGTCTTGCTTGTAATAATCAAAGCTAGCACGTAGTTTACCAAAAACACCGGTAAACAAATTGGCACACCCGGTGGGACCTTGTTTGTGCAATTTATTTTCAAAACTTTTTTCAAGGAAAACTGTTTTCAAAAACTTTTTCAAAATCCATCTCCTTTTGAGATTCGTTTTTAGAATTTCATTACTATTTCCGGGTAACTTTATTGCTAAAACACCAAATTGTTTGTGTATGCATTTGAGAAGTGGTAAATCTATGGCTCGTGCCAATTCATCCACTTCACAATCATCTTCACAACCACAATATTTACAAGCGACTTCTCCTTTGGGATATTTAAATGTGTCGACCCTTGTGGGGGCAACCATCGTTTTGAGTCAACGTCATTACGAAAATTTCTCGCGCTTTTATTTTATTGTTACGTTAATCTTTAGATTTTGCATAAGAGATAAAAAAAACAAAAAACAAAATTCAAATAATGAAAAACAAATTTCACAAAAAAAAAAAAAGAATTCTTTTCCTAAAAAACATTGATTCTTATCAAGAGAGACATTTTTCATTTAATTTTCTTTATTAAAAACTTTAATTCATTTAAGCATATTTAAACCTTTTTTAAAATAAAATAAAAACAAACAAATTTTCTCTTTGCCATTTGGCTTTTACCTTTAAAACCTTTTCCAAAAATAATAAAAAACATAAAACAAATTACTCGGCTTTTTACCATGAACTACGTGGTTTTTACCATGAGTAAAGGATATTTGTCTTTCCAAATCAAATAAAAAACATTTTTATTTCCTTTACTCATCATTTTTTTTAAGCAAATAAATAGCCAAAATATAAAAAAAAAAAAAAAAAAAAAAAAGTTTCATATAGGATACTATAGGTGTTTAGGGTGCTAACACCTTGCCTTTACGTAACTAATCTTCGAACCTAAAATCTTAAAGATAGTAGGTTATTCATCGATTTACCTAAACTAAAATTTGAAACGGACAAATTATGTGATTCTTGTCAAAAGGGGAAGCAAAATAGAGTGTCTTTTAAACCCAAAAATATTGTTTCTACTTCAAAACCTCTAGAACTTCTCCACCTTTTTTCTTTTTGGCCCTTCAAGGACAAGAAGTCTAGGTGGAACTATTATGGCCCGTTGATGACTTCTCTAGATTTACTTATTTTTGTCTAGCAAGGATGATACCTTTGAAGACTAAACCAAATTTGCCAATGTAATTCAAAATCAACTTTCTTCAAAAATTATCTCTCTTAGAAGTGATCATGGTGGTGAATTTGTTATTCATCGCTTTGAAAACTATTGTGACGAGCTTGGCATTTCACATAATTTCTCATTTCCTAGAACTCCTCAACAAAATGGTGTGGTTGCAAAGGAAAATAGAGTTTTGGAGAAATTAGCTAGAACTATGATAAATAAAATGAACCTCCCTAAGTATTTTTGGGTGGATGCTATCAACACCGCATGCCATGTCTTAAATAGGATTATCATTAGACTGGTCCTAGATAAGACACCCTATGAACTACTTAAGGGAAGGAAGTCAAACTTGTCACATTTACGAGTCTTTAAACTCTGCAAATGTTTTATTTTAAACAATGGAAAAGATAAACTTGGCAAGTTTGATGCAAAGGTCAATGGCGGTGTTTTCTTAGGATACTCATCCAATAGAAAGGCATATAGAGTTTTTAATAAACAGACTCTCACTGTTGAAGAGTTCATTCATGTTTCTTTTGATGAGACACATCCCCAAGAAGTTGGGAAAGGTACTTTTGGTTTTGATATTGCAGGAATAGATACCAAGGAGATTGTCAAGGATGGTCTCCAACAAGAAGCTCCTCCGAAAAATGAGGAACCAAAGGACAAGGAAGTTGAGGGAGATTTACAAGAGGATGAAAAACAAGAAACCTCACCATCGTCTCCTCATGATTGAATCATCCCTTGCAAAACATTCTTAGTGATATTAGAAAGGGTGTAAGTACAAGGTTTCAAGTAAGTGATTTTTGTGGTTTTACCGCTTTCGTTTCTAAAATTGAGCCTAAAACGATTAAGGAAGCAATAGTTGATGAGTTTGGGCTCTTGTTATACAAGATGAGGTAAATCAATTTAAAAGAAATGGGGTTTGGGACCTTGTCCCTTGCCCAAAAGGAAAGTCAATTATTGAGAACAAATGGGTCTTTAGAAACAAGTTGGACGAAAATGGGATTATCACAAGAAATAATGCAAGGCTAGTTGCTAAAGTGTATAACCAAGAGGAAAGGATTGACAATGAGGAAACCTATGCTCCTATAGTCCGTCTCAAAGCTATACGACTACTTTTAGTATTTGTGACTTGTCTTGATTTCAAATTGTTTCAAATGGATGTTAAGTCCGCATTTTTAAATGGTTTACTAAATGAAGAGGTCTACGTTTCCCAACCGCCTGGATTTGAGGATATTGAATATCCAGATCATGTTTACAAATTAAAAAGAGCCTTATGCGGACTCAAACAAGTTCCTAGAGCTTGGTATGAACGTTTGAGCAAGTTTTTGTTAGAAAAAGGGTTCTCTCGTGGAAACGTAGACAACACCTTATTTAGTAAACGTAAAGGTAAAGATATTCTACTTGTCCAAGTATATGTTGATGATATCATTTTTGGTTCTACTAATGACATTATGTGTCAATAATTTTCTAAGTTGATGCAGAGGGAGTTTGAGATGTCTCTCATGGGAGAGATAACCTTCTTCCTTGGTCTTCAAATAAATCAGACTCGTGACGGCATCTTCTTTAGTTTATCAAAATATGCTCTAGAACTACTCAAAAAGTTTGATATGCAAGATTGCAATTCAATCTCAACTCCTATGGCATCCGCATTATCCATTGACAAAGATGAATCCGGCATTAAGGTATATGGTAAGAGATATCGAGGTATGATCGGTTCTTTGCTTTATTTAACCGCAAGTAGACCCGATATCATGTTTAGTGTTTATATGTGTGCTAGATATCAAGCCTTCCCTTAGGAATCACACTTAAAAATAGTAAAAAGAATTTTTCGATATATAAGTGGAACCACTAATTTTGGATTGTGGTATCCAAGAGGAAGTTCTTGTTGTTTAGTTGGGTTTTCGGATTCCGAATTTGCTGGCTAAAAATCGGATCGGAAAAGGACAAGTGGTACATGTTATTTGTTTGGAAATTGTTTAATCTTGTGGCATAGCAAAAAGCAACATAATGTTGTTCTTTCTACCGCTGAGGTGGAATATGTGGCAGTCGGGAGTTTTTGGTCTCAAATTATACGGATCAAACAATAACTCATTGACTATGATTTAAAACTAGGATGTGTTCCAATCAAATGCGATAACACCAGTGCTATTAATCTCACCAAAAACCCAGTTTTACATTCAAGGACTAAACATATTGAGATTCGACATCATTTTATTAGGGATCATGTTGAAAAGAAGGATGTAACATTTAAATATGTTGACACTAAAAGTCAGCTTGCTGACATTTTTACAAAACCTCTACCATTCGAGTCTTTTCTCAAGATCTGTAGGGAACTAGATATCTTAGATACCTCTTGCCTTAAGTAAGCAAAAGCTTATCTTTTTTCTTTTCTTTTTCCTTTTTTTTATTTTTCTTCTCTTTATTTTTTTCCCACTATTTCAAGGTTCATACATGCGTATATTTCCTTCTTTGTGTTCCTTTTTGCATGTTTCACTTGTATTCAATTGTGATTGTCACTTGTGTTGTTATATCTTAATTGCCTCTCACTATATTTTCACTTGTGTTCGATTACTAATCCTTTTTGATGTTGTCAAAGGGGGAGAAAATATGTTGATGTTCCTTGTTGCTTTTACCTTTTTCTTCTTGCTATTTTGTTGGTTTTTTTTTCTATGCCATATGTCAGGGGGAGCCATCATCAACTATTTGACATCATCAAAAAGGGGGAGATTGAAGCGTACATAGTTTTACTTTATATGTTTTTGATGATGTTCTTTAGGCTTTTTTATCTTTTTGATGATTGCCTAGTAAGTAGCATGTTAAAGCACCCAACACCTCTGTCTCTTGGTCTTAGGATTTACTTGTGTCATGTGCATTACTCACTTACTTGAAAAATGTGTCATTGTTCATATTTTCACCTGTTGAATCGATTAAACATAGATTGAATCGTATCATCAAAGTCTTTGACTTATGATGAAACGATTCACCACTTCTTGAATCGCATCACATGTGAATCGATTCATCACAATTTGAATCGTATCATAAAACTCACTGACTTGCACTGAATCGATTCAACATAAAGCTGAAACTCATTGTTCATCTGTTCATGTTTTTTTGTGCGAAATTTCACTCTTGTCACCCCTCACTATATATAATCTCCTCCTCACAACTCCCAAATTATTGAATCATTTGCAACTATTCTCTCTAGGTCTCAAAAACTCATTGCACATAAATTCTTCAAGATTAAACACTTTTTCTTATAATCACTTTGTACTTTGAGTCACATTGATTTGCTAGGGTGCTAGTATGGATTGTAAGTTGGTTCTTTCAAGGAAATTGATTGAGCTTAATCAAGGTTCTAAAGTGAAGTGAATAATCTCATTCCACCTCCAAAGGACTTGGGGGTCTTTCTAACCATTCATGAAGTCAAAAAGGATTCGCTTATCGGACGTAGCATCGAAGGCTCGAGTGAAGAGTTCGAAGGGGGGCACGGGTATATAAGGATTTGAAGATTCAAGGAGCACCAAATTCAAATGTTATTTGAAGTTTGGGGAGTGTTTGCATAGGAGTTGAAGAATCAGGTTTAATTTCAAGGAACTCTTGTAAACACATTGTATTAAACATTTGTTACTTAGTGGATGACCTTGGTGAAGGCGTACTTCATCAAGAAGAGTAGATGTAGCTCTAGCGAGGACGAGAAAGAGAAAACTACTATAAAAATATCAGTGTTATCTCTCTTCCCTATTCTCATTACTATTTACTATTGCATGTGATTAATTGAATAATTGTTAGGATAATTTCTAGTGTTGATCTAAGTTGTTTTTCATCAAAAGATAATCTAATTAACAAGTTGACTTTAAGGGTATGAGGTTTGTAAGCTCCCCTTGAGTCTAATAGTACTTTAAATTAATGGGGCTCACAACCTATTATAAATACTATACATCTACTCCCCCTTTTGTTATCAACAAAAAGTTAAAAATAAGGACAAAACGAAATAGATGAGATAAACATAGTAAGAAATTCAAAAAAAAATAGTAAGTTCAGATGCTCAAAATTAGTTCAGAAGCAAAATTTTAGTTCAGTAGCGCATAAACTGTACAGAAGCATAAAAATAGTTCAAAAGCACAAAATAGTTCAGAAACACATAAACATGAAACTCAAGAGTACAACTAGACAAGCCGGAAAAAAAAAATTAATGTGTGCAACTAAGGCTTGGCTTGTTTCTGGAGCAATTCCATCATCTCATGGAGTAACTTGTTCGTATTTCTTATTTCTTCTCTGAACTCATTGTTGCTTCTCATCAAATTCTCTTCTCTAATCCTTGCTTCTTCCAGCTTAGCATCTATAGATGTCTTGTACTCAAGCAGCAATAGTTTCTGATCTAGAAGTTCTTTCTTCAGCTGCTTGTTCTCTCTTTCCAATTCAGTATTCCTTTGTAGTAATTCTAACTCAGTAGATGCTTGGTTGACATTGATCTTTGTCAGCCAAGAGATATCCAATTCTTTTAGGTGAATACTAGAAGGGATGACATCTCTGGTTAAAATGCACAAAGGAGTCTTCACAAGTGTTCTACTGACCTCTACCTCTTGAAGGTTATTGACAACACCTCTTAGCCAGTCTTGAAGATTGTTCTGAGCAATGTCTTGAGCATCAAAAGATGATCTCTAAAGTTCAGTCAAGACAAAATCCACTCTTTCTCTCAATCTTCTCCACTGCTTCACATAACTTTCTTCATGAACCAAGTTGTTTCTTGCTTCAACCAACTTGTTCAGCTCCTGAAATATATTCTCACACACATCTGCTAATATAGTAGAATCTAGAAACAGGGTGGGTGGAGCAAGGACATTTGTAGATCTTGCAAGAGAACAAACTTGAATAGCTTGGTTAGAAGATGAAGGTTGGTCATTTGTAGAGGTTTCAGAAGATAGGATGGGTTCAGCAAAGAGAGTGTTGGTCTCATAAGGTTAATCAGGGACAGATATTGAGATCATGGTAGAAGATGAGCTTGCAGACTTATTAAAAAATCCAGGTTTGAACCAGGAATTAGTTTGCTCATCCTTACCATCAGAAGAATCTGATATGATCATAAAGTCAGGTTCATTGATATGTTCATTAGAAGTAGTTGACTCAGATTGATCAGCAACAACTTGTTCAGGAATATGTTGTTCAGGAACAAGTTGTCTTTTCTTGGCTAGGTTTCTCAATGCAATTCCAAAGGAAATGTTAGAGTGTGTTGCATTGAGATGATATGGTAGATGTTCAGGATGAATGACAATGTCTGTACAGGTAATTGAGGCCATTTGTAAGTTTGGTGCTTGTTATTGGGAGCTTTCTAAAGTAACTCCATCAGAAGCTACTTCAGAGGCTTTCTCTAGATTAGGCTCATAATCTGGTAATTCTCCTGAATAATGATTAACTAGATCATCCAACACAGAAGGTTCAGATGCTTGGGTGGTTGGTTTAGGATGTGATGATTCAGAGAGATTTGCAGACTCAGACATTGCTGGTTCACCAACACCCTCTGCATCAGCAGGAAGAGATTGAAGGGGTTCAATCATGGGTGGTTGAAAAGGATGATCAGCAGGTAGTCTTGCACAAACATCCAATCTCATTTGAGACATCTCACTTATTCTTTCAAGAACAGATGGATACATAGGCTCAAATGTTTCATCACTAGGATTTTTCTGGAGTTTGGTGGATGATGAAAGGCCTTTGTTTATGGTTGTATAGATTATGTTCAAAGGAACATCATCTATATCTGAGGAGTTTGAGATGGAGGTTGAGTGTGAAGGTGAGGCTGAACTAGATTCTATTTCTATAACATTAGCAGTGTGAAGAGAATCAGTATTACCACGAGTAGCTTCTGAAGCATCAGCTTCTGAAATAGCAGCTTCCTCCCTCTGAACATCTTCAGTGGCCTTCACAAGTTCACCAGCACCTGAAGTTTCTTCTTCTAGAGCACCAGCTGATATAATCAAACTTCTAACTTTAGTTGACACCCAATCTTGTACTTCTTCTACAGATTTAATCACTTCTTGTGCAATTACACCAGCATCTTCCCTTGCTATGCTTGATGCAGGAACTTCAATTTCCTTTGCAAGTTCCAGGACCTTCTCAAGTACAGCAGCATCTGCAGCTTTCTTGCTTCTAATTTCTCTTGCTACAAGTGTAGTAGCAGCTTCAATTTGGTCTTCATCATTTTCCACACAAGGAGATTCTATCATCTTCCTTATATTATGCTTCCTTTTCTTCTTAGGAACAGATGGTTGAGCAGGTGGAGGCTGTGAAGAACTGACTGAATTGCCACTCCTTGTCCTTTTATTCAGAATCTTAGCAAGTTCTAAGTCCTGAACTTCAGCTTGAATGGATGGTACAGTATGACAACTACATTCACTTGGACAGGTTGAGTATGTTGATGAAGCTTCTGAAGTTGCTCTCTTCTTTGACTTTCTGTTTCTAGCAATGGGCAGAGTACCACCATACATGGTGTCAGGATTATCACTTAGCTTGATTGTCTGACCAGTTTTCTCATAGTGATCCAGAATGTAGTTGACTCTGACATCAAGTGGATCTTGTTTGCAAATTGGAGGAAAGTCATCCATCAGGTTGGATACAATTGCAGATTCCTTCAAATTTGTGCTAAGTTCAGTGTAGTCATCTTTCTTGATTAACTTCATGTGCTTCAGAGTCCTACCATTGATCACTTTCCTTGTTATTGTGCATAGTTGTGCATCAGTAAAGATATTGACCTCCTTAAGTGTGTTCAGAATCCCTCCTTGATGAAAAATTTCTAAAATAAGTCTTCCATAGGGAATCCAGGATCTCTTGATTGTTTAGCTTTCCCTTAGAGTCTTAATCATGTGCATGAAGATGTACTTGGACACATTTACTTTCTTCTGAGTCATAAAGAAGTGCAGGAACACTCTGTGATCAAGTGAAGGTTGATCTCCACCACCACCTTTTGGTACGAGATTATCGTTTTGGATCTTCGGGAGCAGCTTATGTTCCATAATTAAGTCACAGTACTTTCCCTTCTTAGTACTGTTGAACATTGTCATGTTCACTGTATCATTCCATGGACTTGTTTTGTTGTTGTCAAAGCCACTTATGAACATTCCCTCAGATGCTCTCCTGATCACCCATGAAATTACTGCTTCAAATATAAACATTGGAATACCCATGATGCTTGATCGTATTTTTGTGCAAGTGAAGGGTTCCAAACCCATTTCCTCTCTTGTTTTACCCTTTAGACTGGGGTCAATAAGAATTTTCTCATCCAATTCCAACTGAGCAGCTTTACGATCGTAGACTTGTGCTCTAACCCATAAGTGCCTAACCAGGTTCAAGTAGGTTGAACCATTCAGCATTCCAAAGTAATCATCTAGGTCCTGAGCGTGATAGTATCCTCTGAGCTCGCAACCATGATGCGCCAAAGAGATGAAATCAACTGGGCTTCCAACTTGAACGTTAAGTTCCCATTCTTCTAGAGACATGGTTCTTCCCCTGATTTCATAAGCAGGTGCTTCTTGCATGGATGATTCTGGAACTGAGCTTGAAGACGCCATGATTTGAGGAAATCTTTAGGGTTCTAAGGTTTTGATTGAATAAGATGAAATTTTCGCAGAGATTCAGTGTGAAAATAGCAAGTGTAGGTTGTGAAGTGAGTAGTGTGTGTTTTTGTCTAAGTGTTTTTAGGAAAAACAATTGCAATTCAGAAGGGGACAAACAAACACAACATTAATGACCTAGGGGGCGCGAGATAGTACATTCAAAGCATAAATTCATCATTGCCCTCTTACGTTATACACTAATACACTTAAGCCACGTTAGAAGTTCTCAGAGTAACTACCAAGTTAGTGGGACATGTGTTACCAAAAAGTAATTTCCAACGTTTCCACTAACTCTGCTATTCAGAAGCAAAGAGTCCAGCTTCTGAAGTTCATATGCTAACGTCATCTTCAAAAGCACATTTTCCTCAGAATCTCAGTGAAGAGCTTCCGATTGAGATTAGCTTCTGAATGACTTTAGAACCTAATTTCCTTTTCAGAGGCAAGCAAATTTAATCAGACACAAAGTGCATGTTCAAATTTTTCTTTATAAAATGAAATCTTTCTACAGTTAAAGGCTTAGTAAATATATCAGCCCATTGATGTTTAGTATCAATGAATTGTATATCTAAAATTCCTTTTTGAACATAATCTCTAATAAAGTGGTGTTTGATTTCAATATGCTTTGCCCTTTAATGAAGAATTGGATTCTTTGACAAACAAATAGCAGCAGTATTATCACAATAAATGGGAATAATGTTAGCATTAATCTGATAATCTTCCAATTGATGTTTCATCCAAAGTAGTTGTTACAACAACTTGTAGTTGAGATGTATTCTGCTTCTGTTGTAGATATAGCAATAGTTGCTTGTCTTTTGCTAGCCCAAGATATCAGATTCTCACCAAGAAACTAGCAGTTTCCACTAGTTGATTTTCTTTCAATCCTATCACCAGCATAATCAGCATCACAGAATCCAACCAACTTATAATCAAAGGATTTCCCGTAGAGGAGTCCAAGATTTGTTGTTCCTTTCAGATACCTGAAGATTCTCTTAACAGCAGTTAAATGAATAAAATATCTGGCCTAGATGCAGTGAGGTATAACAAAGAACCAATCATACCTCTATACAACTTCTGATCTACCTTTGATCCAGTATCTTCTTTGCTTAAGGTGCAGGTGGGATGCATTGGTGTGTTCATCACTTTACAGTCTTCAAGCTTGAACTTCTTCAGAAGCTCCTTAGTGTATTTTGTTTGATGAACATACACCTCATCTTTGCTTTGATTCACTTGAATTCCAAGGAAGAACTTCAATTCTCCCATCATGCTCATTTCAAACTCATCCTGCATTAACTTTGAGAATTCCTTGCAAAGAGATGCATTAGTAGAACCAAATATTATATCATCAAAATATATCTGCATAATAAGAATGTCTTTCTCAAGAGTCCTTCTGAAGAGTGTTGTGTCAACTCGACCTCTTTTAAAATAATTTTTTATTAAGAAATTACTTAGTCTATCATACAAAGCTCTAGGAGCTTGTTTCAAGCCATATAGTGATTTCTTCAATTTATAAACATGATCAGGATACTTAAGATCCTCAAAACCAGAAGGTTGCTTAACAAACACTTCTTCTGATATCACTCCATTGAGAAATGCACTCTTTACATCCATTTGATATAATATTATGCCATGATTCACTGCATAGGATAGAAGTAGCCTGATTGCTTCCAATCTTGCAACTGGAGCAAATGTTTCAGTATAATCAATGCCTTCTTGTAGACTATATCCTTGAGCAACAAGTCTATCATTGTTTCTGACTACTTCACCTTGTTCATTCAGCTTGTTTCTGAATACCCATTTTGTTCCAATAATGCTCTTCTGCTGAGCTTTGGGTACCAGATCCCACACATCATTTCTTTGAAACTGATTGAGCTCTTCTTGCATAGCTAGTATCCATCTATCATCTGATAGTGCTTCATCAACTATTGTAGGTTCTATCACTGATAAAATCCTATCATAGACTCTTCTTGTCTGAAATATGATCTTGTTCTTCTAGGACTTTCTTTGTTTCCAATGATTTGAACCTCAGGATGTGATGACTTGTATTTGAAGGTATTCTTGGATTGGTTAACTTGCTGAGAGCCATTTTGAGCTTCATCAGAAGCTGCTCCTTCTTGAGCTTCTAGTGTGATTTTAGTTTCTTGAATTTCTTCATATTCAGCAATCTGATCAGGTTCTGGAGTATCTTCAGACACTTGTATATCTGCAACACTTTCATCTTGCTCTGTAGTTTCATTTCCAAGCTCTTTGTCATCAAATTTAACGTGCATTGATTCTTCAACACAGAGTGTCTCTGAATTATACACTCCGTATGCCTTTAACCTTTCAAAGTAACCTACAAAGATTCCTCTTTGGGCCTTGGCATCAAATTTCTTTAGGTAGAGCTTGTTATTTAGAATGTAACAAGTATATCCAAATTGATGAAAGTAAGAGATATTGGGTCTTCTTCCCTTGAAGAGTTCATATGTTGTTTTCTCCAAGATAGGTCTGATATAGATTCTATTTTGGACATAACATGTTGTATTCACTACTTCTGCCCAGAAATGTTTAGCTAAATTATTTTCATGAATCATGGTTCTTGCCATTTCTTGTAAAGTTCTATTCTTTCTCTCTACAACCCCATTTTGCTGTGGAGTTCTAGGAGAAGAGAATTCATGGACAATTCCATGTTTTTCACAAAATATTTCAAATGGCTCATTTTCAAATTCTCCACCATGATCACTTCTTACTTTTAAAATCTTCATTTCTTTTTCAGACTGTATTTGAGTGCAGAAGTTATTAAATACATTATAAGCATTATTCTTACTTCTCAAGAATTTAACCCAAGTCCATCTGTTGTAATCATCAACAATAACCAATCCATTTTTACTTCCATATAAGGATGCAGTGTTAACTGGTCCAAATAAATCAATATGAAGTAATTCTAAGGGTCTGGAGGTAGAGATAATGTCTTTTGTTTTAAAATATGATTTCACAATCTTCCCTTTTTGGCATGCACCACAAAGCGCATCTGAATGATAATCAATATTAGGTAGGCATTTAACAAGTTGTAACTTACTAAGCTTAGAGATTAATCTCTAGTTAGCATGTCCCAACCTTCTGTGCCATACCCATTTCTTATCATTGACTAATAGAAGGCAAATTACCTTCTGATCAACCAATTCAGAGAAGTTGATTTTGTATACATTCTCTATTCTCTTTCCTTTGAATACTATGGAGTTGTCATCCTTGTTGATTACTGTGCAGTTGGTCTTTCCAAACATCACATCATAACCATTGTCACAAAACTAACTGATACTCAATAGGTTATGTTCAAGACCATCTACCAACCACACATTATTGATAGAGATAGAGGAATTACCAATAGTTCCTATACCAATGATCTTGTCAGATTGGTTGCCTTCAAACTTCACATTTCTTCCTTCTTTCATTGTGAGGGTGAGGAACATAGACTTCTCTCCTGTCATATGTCTTGAGCAACCGCTTTCTAGGTACCATGTTCATGATCAACCGCTTTCTAGGTACCATGTTCATGATCTTGTCATATCTGCAGTATTTTTCCTTTTCCTTTGCTTATCTACTAAATGATTTAGTAATGTTAGATGAAGTAATAGAAACAATATCTAGCAAATATGTTTAGTTCTCCATATACATCTCATATGTATATAAACTCAAATAAATTATGTGCCCTTTCACCTTTGTTGGTGACCGGTATACTAATCTATTTTGAAAGGTGAGACTCACATCCTTCAAATGATATAAAATCAAATGAGTCCAATAGTCCATATCCATGGATTTTGGAAATGTGAAT
>Ga0315914_1007465_pt1 | contig 15128 bp, 10 predicted proteins | sample MpolenodulesMG_FD_203920 | JGI IMG/M metagenome (GOLD analysis project Ga0315914, IMG submission 203920) | Medicago polymorpha root nodule microbial communities from Los Angeles, California, United States - elongated nodules | ecosystem: Host-associated > Plants > Roots > Nodule | place: USA... | reverse complement strand
TCCTTGAGAAAGTCAAGCTCACCTCTCTTCGTTGGATGAAAGCAAAAAATGTCTCTTTCCCTTTTGGTTATCATATGTGGTGGCAGCATCCCCTAGTTTGTTTGGGGATTGGCTGGTGTATCTATTTTATTTGTTGACAGTGTTTCCAGAACTTTTGTTGTAACTTTGTTTTGATTCCTAAAGCACTCCTTGTGCTAGGGAACAAAACTTCTTGTTTATATATCTCATTTTGGCTTGTTCAAAAAAAAACAATATAACTAAAAAATATAATATAAATTCTTTTTTTTTTTAGCGACACTAACAACAATCTTTATTATAGAAAAAAATTGTTTAAGGATATAATTGAGATGATAAAAAAATAAGTATAAATATACTCGTCTAATTTGTTACACTTTTTAAATGGTAAAGGGGAAAAAAAAAGACATATATATATATATATATATATATATATATATATTCATATCATGTTTGTTACATTTTTCTAGTATTTAAATTCATTCTTATCTATTTATTACACGTGTTATTTGTATTGAAAATTGATGGCATTTTCGAAAAGAGAAAAGACAACTCAAAAGAATTGAAAGAGGTTATTTTCTTTATATATAGTATAGATAATATTGAATTATAGTAAGTCATAAGACTAATTTAGATATATGAATTCCAGCAATCCTAAATTTATAATTTACAATCTTACTCTCAAAATTATTTTATTATTATTATTATTATTACTAGAAAAAAACGAGCACTCACGTGTGCGTCTTTCCGCTCTTTTTATTACGATAACGTTTGAAAATTATGAACGATGTTTTTTTATGAAATTTTAATTTTGATTAAAAGTAAAAATATAAATGTTTTTTTCTTTCAAATTATAACAAAATTAAACTAATTAGGATTATCTATTTCAATGAAACTAACAATATAACAAAAAAAAAATATAATCTAAATTATTATTATTTTAATGACACCAACAACCATCTTTGTTATAGAAAAAGTTGTTGTTTAACGCTATAATTGGGATAATAAAAAATTAAGTATAGATACATTCATCTAGTTTGTTACATTTAACAGATAGAGAAAAAAATTGAACATTTGTAGTTGTTACACTTTTATTTTAATATATAAATTTATTGTTATCTATTTGTTACATGTATTATTTATATTAAAATTTTAAGATATTTTTTAAAAGAGATAAAGTCAACCAAAAAAACGGAAAGAGGTTATTTTCTTCATGTATAATATAAATATAAATATAAGACATATTATTTTGTTCTTAAATTTTAGGATGTTACAACGAGCACGGGCTCGTGCTTAACAAGCATTTGTTGCTAGTTGTATAATTAATTGAGCAAATCTTCACTTATTAAGTAACGAGAATATTTCTCATCTCCTTTGTTTCGTTTGTACTATATATAATATAATACTAGAACTAGAACAAACATTCAAATTGTTTGCTTCGCTTTGGAAATCCAATCCAAACTATGTGGCAGCAGCGGTTGCTCTATCAGCCCAGTTCAGCATCGGTGATGGTCCTCCCCAAGGAACTTATAATGGAAATCTTCTCCTTGCTCCCGGTGAAACCTCTTATGCGATTTAGATGCGTTAACAAGTTTTTCAAAACTCTCATCTCCGATCCTCACTTCATTCAAATGCATCGCAATAAATCAAAACGAAACCCAAAGTCTATTGATTGGTGTGTTGTAGACTTTCCAATTTCTCGATTACTCGAGATTTCATCGGCCACCATTCATTATTATCCTTATTATGACCTGAACAAGGATTACTCTACATGGCGGGTCGTTGGTTCATGCAATGGATTGCTATGCTTGACTTATGATCATCGGCGCTGGGTTCTCTGGAACCCAGCCAATATGACAAAATCATCTGAATTTTTTACACCCTATTTGGTTGATCATTTTTTGTACTCTTTTGGTTATGATAATTCCACTGGAACTTACAAGGTGGTAGCATTCTCTAATAATATGCAACCTGGTTTTCAGATAAGCATGGTTCTCAGCATAGGGGATAATTCTTGGAGAAATATTCAATGCTTCTATCATAAGTTTGCTAGTAGACACAACAATGGTGTGTATGTGAGTGGTACTATTACCTGGTTGGCCCTTCGCAATTCCAATAGTGTAACCATTGTTTCGCTTGATCTCTCGACTGAGACATACACTCGACTGATTCTACCTCAAGGTTTTAATAAGGTGCCCTGTTCACTACCAAAACTTGTGGTTTTGATGGATTGTCTTTGTTTTTGTCATGATTTGGAGCAAAACCATTTTGTTATATGGCAGATGAAGGATTTTGGAGTTCAAGAGTCTTGGATTCAATTATTTAAAATTAGTTATCGGAGTTTCTCTTCATGCTACAAATATGGTGGAATGTGGTCTATGTTTCCATGGTTGAATTTGGTCCCATTGGGTCTTTCTAAGAATGGTAATATCCTGATATTGGCAAATTGCGAAGACCTAAAGGCATTTATCTATAACTGCAGATACAATATAGTGGAAAGTATGGTTTTGACTCATTAAAAGTGAGTTTCTCTTCACTTGTTTGGATTAAAGGCATTTGATCCGTTTTATGTTTAGCAAGTCTTATGCTTCATGAACTGTGCTCATATTCTCAAATATTTGACGGTGTAAGGTTATGTGCATTAATTGGTAAAAAATAGATGCACAGAAATGCTTTTTTTGTATACTTTACTGCTTCACTCTCTTGGTGTGTGCAGTTTTGTACTCTTTTGGCCAAACAAAGAACTTATAAATGTTTTATGGTTAGCTGGGTTCATCCTTTGTAGATCATATTTTTTAGCCAATACCCTTGCATGATTGATTTAAGTCATGGACATGATATTATGAAATTGAAAGTCAAACATGTTCAAACAAATATATGATGTATTTGCCTAATATTAATGCATGATTATTTCGTTTGCTTGTGCTTGTGTTTTATCACTTTACACTTACATTTATCACATGAACTTTTGCAGATATTACTTCTTGTATGGACTTGTGGACACTATGGAAAGACAAGTATAGAAGATCGATGCTGCAATGGGAGATGTTATTGGCTAGAATGTGATATTGTCTAGCAAATTTTTTTTTTTGTTGGGATCATTTAAGTCTTAGTTATTAGTTTCTTTTGAATTTGCTAAAAACATGTAATAACTGAAGAACAATATTCCTTGTGTTGTCACTTGCTGTGTTAGTTAGACTGGAGTATTTAAATAATGCAAAATTGTTCAGTTTTATTTAATTTTTTAATTTCTGTCTCTTATTCTTTCTTACATTTGGAAATTATGTAGTGTATTTATGATTGGTTTTTTATCATCTGTTATCTATAAAATTTTACAATGCCGCTGTTAAAAAATAAATAAAAAATATATTTTACAATGCCATCTCCACACTTCTTTGTTTTATTGCACACAATGAGCCTAGCCATCACAATTCACAAGTGTTACTCAACAAATATCGTACAGAACAGTGTTTATTTCATAGCTATTCTTCAACGATTTAATACAATTTTCTCTAAGCTAATCGTAAACTATTTTTTTTCCGATATCTAACCATAAATTATATGAATATATCAAGTAGTCCTAAACTATATGAAATCTGTCAATTTAATCGTTAAGGTGTATAGAAAATCCGTCAATTTAATATCAGACATCTTAATACCACTTATTAAATTGATTGACTTTATATATTTTTGGAACTATTTAGTATATTTATATAGTTTAATGACTAAATTGGAGAGATGGTAATATTTTAGAGATTAAATTGATAGTTCTTATTTGAAAATCTAATAAATTTTTGCGGTTTAGATATAGATTTCTAAAGAGATGTAGAGTTTTGTGTAACAGAGGATATAACTTTTGAGAGTAAAAATATAATATTTGGAAACTATTTTGTGACCGACAATCTTCTTTTCTCTTTGAATTGATCAAAAACAATAGAGAGAGAGAGAAAAAGATAGAAATAGTAAGAATATAATGTGAGTATGAGAGAGGATTGTCAAAAGTTATCGCAAATGATTGTACAAATTAAATATCAGTTCTCAACTTTTAAGTAAGGGTCATGCTAACCAGTGCCCCCGGGGCACTGGTTAAGCATGGTTAAGCATACAAAAAAAGGAATTTATTACCATAAAAGGAAACTTTGTTGACTTATTTATGGATTAATTACACAGTTTTCAATGCAATAATTACTATATAATTTCCCTTTTTAGTATCCTTAACCCGTGCCGGGGGCACCGGTTAACATTTCCCTTTAAGTAATTGTGTCTGAGACTCTGAGTTGTGCTAGCAACACTCTGCTTTCAACAATCACTCTAACGCTCTGGTGGTGAGGATGGTGGTGATCGGAACGGATTCCCAACGGTGGTCATGATTCGTTGGTCCTGGTGAAAGAATTGAAGGGACAGAGATGATGGCGAGGACGATGGTAGTTGTGATAACCGATGAGGACGGTGGTGTCGGAGGACCGTGGTGGTGGACGGTGGCTGCACAACCTGCTGTGCTTACAAGAGAGAAAAGAGAGAGAATGTGGTTGCTGGTTTGAGAGAGAAACCGTAAAGAAGGAAGGAAGAGGATAAGATGTGTTTTTACAAAATTGCCCCTGCTTTAATGTTGAAATGTCAAAATTATTCATGATGTTGTATTTGTGTCTGATAATTTGTGTTAAGTTATCATTCTTGATATTTAATATTGATGCATTTTTGTGGTTGTATTTGAATTCATGACTTCAGTGATGCTAAAAACTACTACTACTACGGTAGTAGTAGTATTTGCCAAAAAGAGTCTATATTTAGTATTACGATGATATGTCAATATCACGATCAATCCATCTTAATTTTTTAAAAGTTAAATTTTATACCTTCTACAAAATTAAGGTGGATCACCGTGATCTTGAATACCACACGTGTTACCGAACATTGGCAGAGAAAATATTCTTTTTATAGAGAATTTCTTTTGAGGAAACCGAATTAAAAAGTGTGAAATATATTTCCTACAAAGTCAAAAAATAATAAAATACAATTTTTTTCCCCTCAAAAAAAAAAATTTTTTTTTTTTCTTTTTGTGATTTTCTGCTTGCATGTCAAACACTTAGCCATAACCCATAAATTGAGTTTTGCTGAGTTGTAAATTGGTACATTTGGGGCTATAAAGTGCATATTTTAGTGTGGTAACTTTCTGAGAAGAAAAAAAAAAAAATGGCTTCTTCTGATGACAGAGATACAGTAGTGAAGAGTCTTAGACATTTGGGGAGAAAACTATCCAAACACCTAACTTCTTCTGTTGATATTCTTCTTGAATTACTTGATGTAATGTATCTTTTATCCTTTCTTCCATTTTTTAATGTATCTATTTGATTAATTTGATATTTCTATTGATTTTTGTGTCCTAAATTACATTGTAATTGAACTGCTGGTTTTTGTTATGTTTTTTCTGTATATCTTTGCTGAATTGCGTGTCATTGATTCAATTGTATCTTCTGATCATGAGTTTAGGGTTTGTGATATGGCTTTCTAGTAAATTGAATTTCAATGTTGTTGATTAGATGCAAACCTTATGGTTGAGTGAGGTGGAAATGCCAAGTAGCACCAACACCTCTGTTCAAAGGTGTTTCCGGTGTCCGACACTGACATATGTGATTATGTCAAATAATTCATTTTCTCAAATTATTACCGGTGTCTGTGGGGTTGACTTGGGACTTTGGAGTGTGTTCCTTTCGGGGTCTTGGGTTCGATTCTCCCCAGTGCCAATTTCGGTGGGCTAGTTTGGTTTCTTCAAAAAAGAAAAAATTACCGGTGTCAGAGTCCTGTCTGGTATACGTGTCTGTGTTGGTGTTTCATAGCTTATATGTGTGTCAATTTTTGTTTCCCAGGGATTAATATTTAGTTTAAATCTTATAGTTGTTTACTGCAATGTTTGACATTTGATGTTTCAAATTAGGCACAACAATGTAATTAGTTTTCTCTGACTTTTTTCCCTTCTAACTTTTAGAAAATGGAGCTGTTATTGTTAAACTTGGATCAAAATCCACCCGAGCCAATTCAAGAATTACTTGTACTTCCAATGAAGACACTGATTTCTGACGAACTTTTGAAACACACAGACGAAGATGTTAAGATTTCAGTCACAGCTTGCCTCACTGAGATTGCAAGAATCACGGCCCCAAATGATCCTTATGATGATGAAAAAATGAAGGTGCTTGTTTTAATTTGATGTAACTGTCATTTTTCACGAATAATAGATGATGAGTGTAAACTTTTGTAAGTAGTGCTATTGTTCGAATTAACATCTCTTGTTCAAAAAAACATAATTAACATCTCCTTTCACTGTGAACAGGAATTTTTGAAGCTTACAGTGGCAGCTTTCGAAAACTTGTCTCATGTATCTGGCCGCAGATACGAAAAAGCACTTACCATACTTGAAAAGATTTCAAAGATCAAAATATTCTTGATCATGCTGGACCTTGAGTGTGATGACCTGGTTATTGAGATGTTTCAGCGTTTCTTGAGAATCATAAGGTTAGTGCCCTTACACAGAGAGAGTCACAAATACCGGACACAAGACATTGACCATCATTCTAAAAATATTTTTTATGTTACTTCCGGTTTATGTAGCACTGACACATACACAAATACAAAACACGGCACTGGCATTGGTACATCAACACCTGTAATACTTGGAGAAAATTGAATGATAATGTAACACCATGTGTCGGTGTTGCATCAGTGTCAGACAACGGACACCTCTTCAATCTAAACTGTTGGTGCCACGTAGTTCTGGTTCCAAACTTGCTTAGATGAAACTTGATACCTTCATTTGGTTTTTTGTTATTTTTATTACTTATTTAATAAACAACTCTACCTATGTCATGCTTTGTTGCAAATCTTTACATGGCCGGTCCCAAGCCTGTAGAAAAGAGAAAGGCTGTGTTATCTAATCGATAATCGAAGGGAAACTTTCTTGAATCTTTACGGCATGGATCATCTATGTGATAATGGCTCTAGTAAGTCATTGCTCATAAGAAACACGTCATGGAAAAAGGCTATGACATCGTTTGATCCATGCAGCCAACCTCACCTAGTGTGAAAAGGGCTCTGATTTCTGCAATGTCTTTGTTAGATGTACTACAATTTATGAGCCTTCACCTAATAATAGCTTAAGCCTTAAGCTACTGTTAGATAAATACCCATGGATGATTTTTTATCTAACAAGTCTTTATTTTCTTAAATGTTTTGATGAGTGTTTTACATCAGTTCTTATACAAGTTACCCCTTGCTTATATTCCTAAAAAGTTGATTGGTTTTTCTTTCTTTTTCCACTTTCAAGTTTTCATTCACTTCTGGTATTGTTCGCTCAATTTAAAGGTCAAACCATCCAAGTAATGTCATCGAATCAATGGAGATAGTAATGACCGGGATACTCGATGAAAGTGAAGATATTTCCTCAGATCTACTTAGGCCTTTATTAGAGAGTTTAAGAAAGGAGAACCAGGTAACATGCTTTGCATTGTTCATTTTGTTATTTGTTATTTCATGTCATTATATTTTACTTTGTCAATCTTATTGGATTTGATTTTCCCCAGATGATTTCACCTATTTCTTGGACTTTGGGGGAGAAAGTAATCACCAACTGTGCTGTCAAACTTAAACCTTATCTCATGAAAGCAGTTGAATCCTCAGGCAGAGCTCCCAATGAGTATGCACAAATAATTACTTCTATTTGCCACAATAAATCTGAATCCCCAGAACGTAATCATTCGATGGCGGTACTTAACCTTAACTGTTGTTGTTATTCTTTCATTAGTATGTGTTCTAAATGAACTGCCTTCAAATTAATTCTTTTGGAGAAGTGCTAAGTGGATTATAAAAGAAAGAATAACTGAGAATTTGAAATTGATGCAAGGATTGATTGTGTTGCTATGCTTCAGGTTCAGGATGATGAGAACAATCTTGATGTACCTAAAGATGCTCCTGAAGAACCCTGTGACGTAAATTATCTTTGTCCTTTCTCGTTAAGCTTTTGGATTATTAAATTTTTCAGTCATAATTATAATGCTGGCTTCATCAAATCATTGGTCATTATTTTTGTAATACATTTATCTTCATTATTCTTAAAATCAGGTGACTACAGGGGTTGAAATGGATAATACTTATGTGAGAGATGTCCAAATTATGGATGAGACAAAGTCGGATATAAGAAGTACCAATGCAGCTACAGTCGACGATGAAGGAACAAAAAGTTCTGATTCAAAAAGGAAACTACATTCTTGTCCAACTACAAACTCCGAAAGACGGAATGCAAAAACTAGTTCTGAAACTGGCAATTTAGAGTCAGATCAGGAACTGAACTCCAAAACTCAGCTGGATACTGTGCCAAGGAAGAGGGCGCGTAAGCCTAACTCCTTAATGAATCCCGAGGAAGGCTATAATCACTCTTTTGTTCATAAGCAGTCAAGTACTAGAAAATCATCGCAATCCAACAAAAAGGCTCATGATGACAGCTGTGCTCTTTCGCCATCTGATAACCCTTCTTCCAGAAAGGATAAGACGCAGTCAAAGCCTGAAACTGTCGGTGAAGCTCTAGTTTCTGATCTTAAAAATGGGAAGATTGCAAAACCTGCTAAATCCAAAAAAACCTGTGATAAAAGTAGTGATGTTCCGTGCATTGAAAGTCCTGATTCTTCCAAGGGTATTAGACCGTCAAATCCTGAAGGTATGACCAAAACTCCTGAAGCTTTAGTTTCGGAATCTAAACATGGAGAGAATAGAAAAGATGTTCCCATTACAAAGGATACCATTCATGAAGGAAGCTCTACCAAACGACGCCGGCGAAGGAAAATTAGTAGCATTGGGGATCAAAATGATCGCCCTAATTCTGCGTCAATATCGAAGGATGATAATTTGAGTCCTTCACATAAGAAGACTTCTGTTGAATCCCATGGCGTTGGGAAGAAAAATAAATCTAAAGTAAGGAAGGATTCTGAAGAGAAACATTTGACGGATGATAATTTGAATCCTTCACATAAGAAGACTTCTGTTGAATCCCGTGGTGTTGGGAAGAAAAATAAATCTAAAGTAAGGAAGGATTCTGAAGAGAAACATGACGCACCTGTTGGAAAAATCAAATTATGTATAAAGTTTGATGGAAAAGTTGTTGTGCCTCCTCAATCAATAGTTGCTAAGATGGAATCTGAGGTTCTTTGTGAAGATGAGGGGAGACAAAAGTCGAGTACAAATACTAAGGTAGAAAATAGAGCAGAGGGACGAACCTCAGCTCAAATAGAAGTTGACAAAAGGAAAAGAAAAACTTCTACTTCTGATAAAGGTGTCAACAAATCATCTGCTATGAAGGTATAACAAGTTTGAATAAAATTTGATGTGTAATTGTTTGTTTGTTGAACTTTCCATTATCATTATTCTTCGTTATAATTTAGACTCTAAAAAAAATCTTTACTTTTCTTTAGGCACATGAACCTGAAGACCTTGGTAACTCATTGGTTGGTAAAAGGATCAAGATCTGGTGGCCATTAGACAAGCTGTAAGAATCTTAATATCACTATTTTTTACATTCTGTTTCTATGTATTTTTCTGCTACCAGTTTCAAAGCAAGATTACTTTGGTCTTAGCTACACTAGGACAATGCTTGAATTTATTTTCAGTATTTGTCTGTGTATAAGTTGCCTGCTTTATTTTATGCAGTAACTATTGTGTTGTGTGTAATTATTTTCTGCAGATATTATGAAGGTGTTGTCAATGCTTATGATCATGTCAAAGGAAAGCACAAAGTGTTGTACGACGACGATGTTGAGGAACAGTTAAATCTCAAGAATGAGCACTGGGAACTAGCTGATGTTAATGTTTCACCAGATAAGGTTAGTACAAAACTCTTATCATTTTTATTAAATTATTGTTTTACACACAAATGTATATATCGCGCATACTGATACTTCCAGGGGCATCTGATATGAAAGTATATAACCTTGTACCATCATGTATCTCATTATGTACAGGGCAGAAAAAAACGTAGAAAAAGCCAAGTTGAAGTCTCTTAAGGGTGAAAAGATCCCTATCCAGGTGAGTTTGCATTCTAGGCAAGACATTTGGGTTTTGCAAACTTTAAAGCACTGACACAACGGACAGTAATAATTTGAGAAAATATAAGTGATCGATGTAACCACATATGTCAGTGTCAGACAACGGTCACACCTTCAATCTGAAGTGTCGATGTTGCATAGTTAGTAAGTTTTTATTTGGGTCCTTATTGAAAATTTTGATGGATCAGTAAGGGTACAGTGATAGGACACCTGGGCCGAGTCTGGTAGTAGAAGTGACTCTCAAAAAGCCCATAATATGGCAGGTTTACTTTTCATTTTCTGGTGTAAGAGAAGAATCTTGTTCAATTTCCATCCAATAAACACACTGTTCCATTCCATTATTATATAATTTGTGGGTTCTATATACAACTTCTGCAAGCATTTTCAAATCTTTCATTTATGTTGTTGCAGATCTGATTTGGTTGATGATTTCATGGATGATCCACCTATATCACCAAAAGAATGAAGACTGATTCACACACCAAAAAGTAGATAGGTCTATAGGAAATGTGTCAAACTTTATGTACTTTCTGTTAGAATGGAGAAATATATACATATGTGCATATATATTGGAACATGTGAATTTTATCGTAGTTTGAAGACTTAATAGAGAAATTTTGATGAATTCAGAGATTGTCTATTTTATGATGAAACGAAAATCAACTTCTCTAATTCTATCCTCCCAATCATAAAAGCACAATCTTTTAAGTTTTGTTCATACATATATTTTATATAATTTTAGTTTAATGTTAAAAACTTTTTACAAAAATTGGTGTAAATGGTTTATATAAAAACAAAGTATAATAATCTTGTTAAGTATAACTCATCTTGTTAAGTATACTCATATGGCAAAAGACCATTATTTTCTTATTTCTGAAAATTATTTCCTAATTCTCAGTACCAAGTGAGTGTAAATTTCGTCACTATGCTCTTTAAAACAAAAACATAAAACAAAAAGAGTATATAACTTAAATTGAATATAATTTATGTAAGAACTAAATTTGAAAGGTTACAGATTTATAAAGACTAAAATCATACTTAACTCCATAAAAATTATATTTAATTGAGTATATTTGTAACTTTATTTATAATATCGTATATAAAAGTTAATCTCTAGATTACATGTATTATTTTCCTTTTTTTTTTAATGTTAGGTTCAAGTCTCGGACTTTTTCTTTTAAAAAAAAATAAAATAAAAAAGTCCTTGGACTTTTTTTCTCTCCTTTTAGTTTAATCTAATCTTAGCTTATAGAAAGAAAAAAAATTAACATTAAAGGTACAATTTCTAATTTTTAATCGAGTCTAATTCCAAAACATAATAAATAAAAGGGAAATAAGAATCTAGTCTCTGATTTCATTTGGATAATACTGTTATAAAACAATGCTTAAAAAAACGGAGGATGTACTTTTTATTTTATATATAAATATATTAATGTGTTGCAAATATGATATTATTTGATCATTTAACCTTTAATATTTTAAAAATATATTCAACATAATTTAAAACAAAATAATGCATCATAATTTTTGTGTCCAATTCCTAAGAAACAAATGGTCTTAGTGATATGAAATTCAGCCAAAATGTAAATAAAATTTGACCAAAATTATACCTACGAAGAAGAATAAAATATTCCTTAAAAATACACAGTATTAATAAAATATGACATATGTTTTAATAAAGTGGTGGCTTGAGCTCACCCAATGGTAAAAAATAAATTATTATGTTAAAAAATATTTACTCTCCGTAAAAGGAATTTCTTCGGGGAACTTCTATCAACAAACGCTTCCTTGCTGCTGACCACCGCCGTCTCTGAAATCTGAACCACCGCAACGCTGAACGAAGGTGATTCCTCTGTTAATTCTCAGGTAATTCACCTAAATTCTATAGTAATGGCTTATAAAGCACTGACACAGACGCATGACACCGAACACGACACAGACATGTCGACATCGATAATAAAATAAATGAATTTTGAATGTTAGTGAATATCTAATTTATTTATTATTAGAGGATCAAGATTTGAATTTGTGTGTTTATTAGTGATTTGAGAAGGTTCCTCCACTGCTTGTAGTTTCAGCTCATAGCATAAGACCACAGTATCTACAGTTATCAAAGGATTTGTTGTGTTTTCCCCATAATAGTGTTTGGTAGCTTTCACAATGAGAGTTAAGACCTAGTTCAACTGACAATGCCGATATTGACACCTCACCCGGACTCGAACTATGTGTGAGTTTCAGTGGTGCTTTGCCAGTTGCCACTTCATTTACAAACAAACAAAAAAATTGTTGTAGTTTTCCCAATAGTCGGAGGTTCCTTCCTTGATTTTCGTATTTCCTCATAGGCGAAATAAGGTAATTAGGTGATATAGCATTTGTATATGATTAATCGATCTTTGAACAATCTATGCATTTTGTTGTAATTTCAATTTGGATGATCCACGAAATCAATTGACGGAGAATTATAGTACAAATTACAACATCTTCAATTGTGATTGTGCTTCTTTGGAGATTCTACTGCATAATATTAATGCTAAATCATTGGAAATGACTTTTAAATTGTAACCATCTTCTTATACAGGAAGGTTTCATTTAGCGTTGTTGACAATGACTAAATGGGATACAATCCTATCTCTTCCGGTACAAAATCCTCGCACCTTGGAAATTTCTTCTCATGACCTAGTTTGGTCAAAAGTGGAAGGTTGGAATCATAAAATAGATAGAGTTGCTCGAATCCCATTTGCCAGAGTTGGTGATTTTGTGAGGGGTGAATCTAATAATAAAGAATGCCCTGCAAGTTTTTATGTTAGCGCAACAAGGCCAAAGCGTGGTGGACGACAATCTCCATCAAAGCCTTTCAAGCAAAAGGTTGATGGCACACTAGAGTATATTCTGTAAGTTATGAATGTCTTTATTTGGTATTTGATATCTCTTGTTCGATGATCTGATTTTTGTATTTCGTCTAAGTGTAGATTTTTATTCCATTTCTATGTAGGTATTGGTGTTCCTTTGGTACTACAAAAAAAGGTGGAGTTGTTCCAAAGAAGAAAAAAGCTGGTCGACCAAATACAAAGCGAGGTTGCACCTGTCACTTCATTGTGAAACGCCTCGTTGTTGAACCTTCGGTTGCCCTGATCATATATAATAATGAGAAGCATGTGAATAAAAATGGTTAGGATAAAAAGGCTGCTGGAACAAGTGCTGAGTTTGCCCCATATATTTCAGAAGATCTCCGTCTTCGGGTTTTATCTCTTCTACATGTCGGAGTGTCAGTGGAGACCATTATGCAGAGGCACAATGAATCAGTTGAGAAACAAGGTGGTCCATGTAACCGTGATGACCTTTTGACTCACCGTTATGTTCAACGACAAGAGAGGGAAATCCATCGTTCTACATATGAGCGAGATGTTGATGACTCTGTTAGTATCAGCATGTGGGTTAAAAGCCATCAGAGTAATGTTTTCTTCTACGAAGATTTCTCTGATTCTGATCCATTCGTTTTAGGCATTCAAACTGAGTGGCAGTTGCAACAGATGCTTAGGTTTGGGAACCGCGGTCTGCTTGCGTCTGATTCAAGTTTCGGTACAAATAAATTAAAGGTCTAATGTGCACTTTCTCGCTTGATTTTAAGTAACCAGTAACATATTACTTTCATTGCGCTTCAAAGAAACTAACATCAAGAACATTGGTAATTTCATGCAGTACCCTGTTCATAGTCTTCTAGTGTTCAACTCAGGCGAGAAGGCCATTCCTGTTGCATGGATAATAACATCAAAGTTTTCATGTTTTGATGCACATCGATGGATGAGGGCTCTGTATAATAGAATTCACATCAAAGATCCTACGTGGAAGCTGGCTGGCTTCATAGTAGATGATCCACGGTACGATGTCCTAGCAATCAGGTGGGTTCAATATGTTGACTAAGTTTGATAATTTCATCAATAATCGGTGCCTGTTTATGAAATATGAATTTTTTGCATATAGTTTTGTGCAAAAAGATGGTTGAAATGGAATGTGCTTAATATTTTAAATATAGGTTCTTATTTTCATTTTTCTCCCTTGAAAAATTGAACGTAAACTATACATTACTAAGTGCAAAGGATGGGTGAATTGGGTAAAAACATATAGTTTTGTATTTGATCTGATCAGTATGTATTTTAATATAGTATTGTGTTGGTTTGTTTTCTTCTATGACAATGCTGATGATTGGTTCAAAATTTAATATAGCAATATATTTGGCATTCTAAACTATGAGACCTTGTGTGTTTCTATATCACTTAAATTTGTTGTGATATATTGATTGACAAGTATTTATATTCCACATATTTCTCAGGGATGTGTTTCAGTGCACAACATTAATAAGTTTCTGGCGGATTCGACATCTATGGCATAAAAACATAATAAAGTGTTTGGAAACTGGTATGCAATTAAAGATATCCAAACGGCTTGGGTGGATAATGGATAAAATTTTCCGCCATCAGGGAACCATGTCACTCTTTGATGATTTTGAGGAAGACTTCATTGATGAGTCCAATTTTATGGACTATTTCAGGGCCACTTGGTATCCTAGAATGGGTTAGTAATAATATCTTTCTGTATTCTAGAATGCTACCCTTTTTCTTATAAAATTGACAAATAGTTCTATGTCAACAACCTGTTATTGTTGAGTTTGTTTTTATTGTCCTTTATGCCTTAAAAAGGAAGAAAATATAGTTTTCACTTCAAAACTAGTATATAGGCCAAGCAATTGTGGGGGATTTGGTTTCAAAATTGGCTTAAATATGTCTTTCGTCCCTGCAAATATAAGTCATTTGAATTTTCGTCCCTGAAGTTACTAATCCTTCCAATCTGCCACTGCAAGAGTCAGAGAAGTGGACAAATGCTGCTAATCATTTGATTTTTGGTCCTAATTAGATTTTTTTGCTGAGGTGGACTGTCATTAGCGACGTGGTGCCCATGTGGCAAGTGATGATTGGGCGAGGTGGTTGGCTTAAATAGGTCTTTCGTCCCTGCAAATATAGGTTATTT
>Ga0315914_1007462_pt1 | contig 15132 bp, 13 predicted proteins | sample MpolenodulesMG_FD_203920 | JGI IMG/M metagenome (GOLD analysis project Ga0315914, IMG submission 203920) | Medicago polymorpha root nodule microbial communities from Los Angeles, California, United States - elongated nodules | ecosystem: Host-associated > Plants > Roots > Nodule | place: USA... | reverse complement strand
AATATATTGAGCAAATTGCATACTAGCAGCATGACATTAAATTATTTAAAAACGTGGCGCATTATTATTGGATGTAGGGTAACTTCACTGAAAAAGTCAATTGAGGAACTTCACCGTAGAATTTTCCTTTTTTTATTTATGTTTGTTTACCATCTGTAGGAGTCATTTAGGCACAGAGCAGTTTTCTCTGTCTCTTGGCAGTGCCAATAACCACTATGGAAACCAAGACTTCAGATGCGATGAATAGCATCGCCAATGCTATGGAACATTTGGCTCGCCTCATATCACAACCCGACATCAAAAGTAACTATGTGGAATTAAATAGCCTATGCATCTCCTTGTATCGCGGGATCGATGATGCACTTGCCAATGGTGAAACTCATCTGCCAAAAGGTATCGAACGACTGCCTATGTTGATTAGAAAGATGAACTTAAAAAGAAAGAGTGATGATGAGCAATTATCATTACCAGGGGCGATGATGGTTTTGTTGATATCTGTGAAGTATGCTTGTGAATTTGGATGGTTCCAAAAGAATGAATCAGAAGAACTTTTAACTGTTGCTCACAAGATAGGAAAGATATACAACACTCTAGGCAATGTAAGTTCCTATGAACTCAATTCTTCTTGCCATTCTTCAGTAGTTTTAACTATAATGGAAAGGTTTTGTCCCAATATGAAATTGGGTCGAATAATCGCCTCAGTTGAAGCCAGACCTGAACATGGAGCTTCTGTTGTTGACTTTCTTATCACCAAGAATAATATTATTCAATCATATGATAAAACAATTTGTTTATTGGTGGCACGAACCGGTGACATTGCCACACCTGCATGCCTCATCAGCCCTCAACAAGTAGGTTTTCTCCTAAATGGAAAAGCAATTGACAAAAAGACTATGCTTCAAATGGATGATGGACCACAAATGCCCACTTGTGTGAATAGTATGCTTAAATTTGGGTTAAATATCCTTCAAGTTGTGGGTCAGTTCGATGTCCATTGTATTATACTTGTTGCCTATATGAATTATGTTGTTGCATCATTGTCGGATCAACATCCACTGCTAGAATATGTTCAGCCTAATAATAAAGTCCGTCATTGTGAAAAGGAACTACAAGAATCTGGTTGCTCCCCTGATACCATTTCTAATGTGGTGGACCTCAGCAACATAGATAATGATTTGACCATAATAACGGACACTTCGGAAATCGCAGATCAAAATACTTTCCAGGCAGTTGGTGTTGACTTTTCTGTTCTAGCAGCAACACAGAACCGAGTCCCAACAATAATTAATATGTCAACCACAACTCAAAACCGAGTACGAAGCCAATTGAAATATCCATACATATCAGGTATGCAAAATGCATTAAGCAATTCACACCTACAACAACGTGGTTCACAAGCTAATGCACCTGGAGCTGCACCAAATAGCCAACAAGCAAGGGTTATGGCTTCATCACCAGTTTCTAGGACCAACGAATTGAGGCCTCCTACTTCGCGAATGCGTGGAAGCCTTTCAGGTCAGCAAAGCTACTTTGGTACTCATGTTTCTATGCCCAACCCTATCTCTGCCATAATGAATGACACAGAAAGACAACTTTTCGCTCGTCCCCGCTAAATATGCCGCCTCAGATCGCAGCAGCAACACATAACCGAATGCCATCAGTAACTAATATGTCAGCCATAACTCAGAATTGGCTTCCTATTTCGTGAATGCGTGGAAGTCTTTCACATCAGCAGCTTACTAATGAAATTAGGCAGAAGTTAATTATGCCATCATCACCACAACAAGATCAAAGTCCAATGGCACAACCAGGTCAAACAATCTCAACTGAGTTATAAGGTTGTGACTGCATCTTTATGGTACTATTTATGTTTTCCATTTAGTTTAGAATTCAAAATTGAGAACCACTTAATTGAATTATGTTCTATTTCTACTTTGGCAGGTGGACAATAAATACAACAATAAATCCTAGGATACAATGCTTGGAAGCAAACTCTTTGGTTCAGATTAGAAATAACAAGAATCTCTATTGGAAATCAAGAAGCTAATAAGGGAATGCTTGTCAAGGGGTGGAGTTGTGAATTTTAAAGAGATTTGTTCTCTTTTCATATTTTCAACTTATGAGTTTTAGTAAGGTGGAGAACTTAAGAAGAAACCTTGTAGTCAATTCTCTGAACAAATGCACTAGTTTCATTGATTTTTGTGATTTCTTTTTAAATATTTTAATTATGTTTGATTTGCCTTTAAATTATGTATTTTATGAAAATATGTTCAATATTTTAAGGAAAATTATGGGTTGACACACTTTTTTTCCATACCACTCTAAATGACATTTTTTATTCATATTTCTCTTCCCTTTTATCAACTTATTTATCTCTCATCCACTAATCAAATGCCAAATAAGGGTGTACAATCAAGGGTTGTTACATAGGGTGTGTCAATGTATCATTACTCATATTTTAATTATGCATAGCAGCAAACTCTCAGTTCTCACGTTCTTCTAACATTTGCCTTAGCAAATAGTATTCTAAATAAAGTCTTTCTTTTTTTTGTATATTTAATTTATACGCATTGATAGTGTAAAACTTTTTTACTCATACATCCAATAAAATTTTGTCATGTAGGTATTTTTTGAGACATTTTAGGAATTAATCTATAAAAACAGCATTATAAAGTAATTTGATTGGATGCATTTGTATAAATATATTATGACACCTGCACATAGAAATTAATCTTTTTTTTTCAATTAGTTACACATTTCATTCTTATGATATCATAACAATTAAATGCTTACACCAAGATGTCAATATGAAGTTTGTTTCCACTTTTCAAGTTTGGGTAGTAGATAGGCACACCGCACATTGAAGAATAGAGTTTGTAAAACTAGAAAAGAGAATGACGACGCGATCACGTGCTTCACTTTGTATTATATGAAATATTACGAGCCATTTGATGTGTTAGATTTAACGGCTGAGATTTTATTACACTTGGTGGCAACAGATCCTGACTCATATACACATATATATACATATAACACATTTCACTTTCAAAAGCATAAATATACATTGTAATTGTTCTATAACGTTTAACAATTCATCTAAGATGTGATTATGCATCCAATTCGCGATAATATCCACAACAAAGAAAACCATTTCAGTTGTTGTTGTTGCCACAGGTAATATCAGAAATAACTCTAGAAGCAAATATACCGAATGGGTGCACAATATGTTTTGGTCTCGTTTAAAAGATCATCAATCCCCTCTAATTCTAGAAAATTACTCTTAGATCATACATCTACAAAATAGTTTTCAAGCTCATTGTCTAGTGCCAAAATAAGCTGAAATTACACGTTCACAAAAACACATGATCTTATTTCAGTCCTGTATGTAGCTACACCTACACCAAAAGCCTTAAATTCAATTCAACTTTGAAGAACCCTTAAATTATGTAGCTACTATTATTACTACAATTCTCCTCACTCACCTGAAAAACCGTATTCCCTTTCAGTTTGACAGAAATAATTCTCATTCACTGCAAAAATCCATGTTCCCCAAAGACCAGAAAGAGAGAAAACAGGAATTAAGAAGAACTAAGAAGCCGAAGGGAAAGTATGAAAAAGATCCATGGTGATCCGTGATCGAACCACAAACCTCCTTGTGTGGCCACTGGCTTCTCTCTCAAATTGTGAAATTTGAGGTTTCGTTTTCTAAAGTTGGTTTGGGAATTTGGTGAAAAAAATTGTGTTATTTTTTTTATTGATTAATGGAAAATGTTTTGTAAATCCTCTGTACATACATTTGAGAATAAACAAAATGCAACAATCCACATGACATATCAAGATCAAATACAAAGAAAAAATTACATGTTGCAAATGGCAATGCAAAGTTGACTAACAATCATAATCAAATCACCATTTATGACAAACTTTGTTTTAATGATACCATTTATGATAAAAGAAAAAATTTAACTCAAAAGTTTTGATTGTTAGTCAAATTATATAAAATGACATAATTTCAAAATAAAAACTTAGAATTAGATTTTTTTTTTTTTGCTAAGCAGGGAGAAAGATAGACATCAGGATGCATCACCGACATCCCAACTAGGTTGGCACCCCGGGATGCCTCCGTGCTATACCTGCCAATCTCTAAAATTTATTAATAAAGGAAAAAATATATACAAGGAGAGGGGGGATTATGCCAAAACCCTCAAAGGAAACAAAACAAAACCAAAGTAAACAAAAAAAGAAACTACGGAAATCTATAATTAGGTAGGCCAATTCTATCTCTATAGAAGTCCGTATGCAACTCATTCTGAAGCGTGTCAAACCAAACAGTACCTTGAAGCGCATGACCCATATTTGCCAATTTATCCGCACAACTGTTACTTTCCAACAGGTCTCGGACAGTTTAAATAGGTGCAGAGTCGGGGACTAAAGTGACTATTCCAACAGTTGTGCATATTTGCCAATTTATCCGCACAACTGTTACTTTCACGAGCGTTATGCCATCTGTTCGAAGCAAGAATGGAACACGGACATTCCAATAGAATAAAATCATTGAGAAGATGGAGGAGGACCACCCTTTGCACGGGTCTTATAGTGCGGCTTTCCGAGAACTTGCTTTTTCATAGTTAGTTGTTGCTTCTTTGATAGAACTTGTGTTATTCCTTCAGCAGCAGTCCGTTGGTCATATTCTCGAATTCTAGCCCAAAGTTCCAAATCATTTTGTATGTTTTTGCTAGTGTGCACTTCTGGCTGAGCATTTGGAACCTGGGATGTTATGGTAACCTCTATGTGATCATTACTTGCATTTGCGACGTGGTGGGATTGGTGTGCTAGTGAGGGTGTGACGTGACCTTCAGAAAATACAGCAGTGGTACCTTGCGTGTCGTCATGTTCAACACACTTCCCGTCAACGTGCGGTTCAGTAGAAATCTCTTCCAGCACATGTATTGAAGTACTAGGCAGCCGGTTTTTGCTAGTTGTATCAGCAACAGTTTGTACCTCAATTGTGTAAGTTGCGGCCTTCTCAACATTGTCAATAGGCTGAGGTGCAGCCAATCGTGTCTCGGTATCTTGTATTTCCTTGTGTTGAATTGGACCAGCCGTAACACCTTCCAATTCCTCCCGGTCTTCATTATGCGAAGCTGCCAAACCAGATGGCTCTATGCGTTAAACCTCTTGTTGTGTGGAAGTAGCAGTGACATCAGCAGCAGTAGCATTAACATGCCCGAGAATTGATTCTTCCGACTGAGTGTTCTCTGCAGTTGCAAAGCCCTTTGAGGAACCAACTCCATCTGGATTATCCTTCGGTTTCCAAGTTTGGCTTGATTTTTGTGAATGAACCGGCTGCTTTCCATTATCAATTGTCTTCTTTCCATAATCAGTTGGCTGCTCATGAGTCTCCGCTCTTCGGGGTTGTAACCGACGACATGAAATAATGTTGTGACCAATACTTAGACAGTGTGTGCAAAAGTCTGGAAGACCTTCATATTCAATAGCAACGGGGAAAGCAAAACCCTCCCGTTCAACCATCACCTAATAGAAAATATTCTTCGAAAGATCCAAGTCAACAAGTATCCGTGCATAGTGTCCGTACAATCTATTCCTTGTGACATTATCAATCAATAGTGGTGTGCCAACCGCGCCCGCAATTTCATACAATGTCCTTTCCATCCAAAACTCTTGCGGGAGTTCCCAGAGCCTAATCCATACTTGTGTGTGAGTTTGTCGTTGAGTATGCAAGTTAAAATCCTTAGTCCATTCAAACAGTCTGAGCATTCCCGGTTTCAAGCTGACGGTACCGGCTGCCCAAACAGTGCGCATGTCTTCTTGTGAGGCAAAAAAGAATTCGTAAAGCCATCGGCCAAGTGAAAGCATATGCCAAGGACCTTTGACTTTCCATAACTTTTGTAATTTGGCGGTGATATCCTTCGTTGCATAGGGCTTGTCTCCTTTGTTCAGTACCAACCGACCCCGAAGGTTAATTTTGCAATAGTCTACCCCTCGGGAGTAAGCAGCAACGGAGATTGAGATGGACAGTGTTTCTCCACAGATAGTGGGCAGCGGAAGAGGTTTAGTAGTTGTCTGCGAACAGCCACACAGAGCCTGTGCGAAAGTTTGCTTTGGAATTGTCGACTTCACAGGTGTAGAAAGTGGAGCAGAAGAAAGATTATGTGTTAAGGTAGGGACGATCGCAACAGCAACACTGTTACCTAGAGTTGTGAACGCAACAGGGATGGAAGGAGGTGCGAGCTCTGCCTGCCAGTCGAACATGGCTAGGTGAGCAGAACCACCACACAATTAGGGCAGGATCGAACCACCACACAATTTTGGTGAAAGAATGTAATTGCCGGTGTTTGTTACATTGCTTTGAAGAACGTAATTGTCGGTGTTTGTTACGTTGGTGGATTCATACGATAAAATTATCTCTGGAATCTAGTTGGTACCACATGCATGTAGAAGTGTCTAGAACATTGCATGCACTTAAAGTTGGTAAAATGTGTCATACTTCAGTATTTAACTTGGTGAATATGTGCATTGGTGAATTTGGTGAATGTTGCAATTATGTGGAATTTTGAACTTGTATATAATGCTTGTGTGCAATGATGGGAGTTTTGATGATATTCATGTGGAGTTAATATTTGATTATGTTTATTATGTGAAATATTATTTAACCACCAGTGGTCGTTTGGTTGACCGCCTGCCTATTTGTATGAATGGGTAGACGGCTTGCAGGAAATGTAAACGTAGTATCTAAACTCTTTGATTTATTCGATCAATTGCATGATTATTGCATATGAGGTTTAGGGCGTTATATAAGGCACGAACGTGTTAACTATAAATGCAAGTCAAGTACTATGGGCTATTGAGATTGAAAAAAAGGAATGAATTATGCTCTTTACCCAACATAAATTGGTCATTCCCAACTGAAAAGAAAAAATTATCCCTGCGTGAGTTAACTCACGCTGGTGTTATACCCCCACGTGAGTTAACTCACGCAGGTGTTATACCTCACGTGAGTTAACTAACGTTAGTTCAAAATACAAGTTTTAACTTTATGTGTTCACATGATGGTTTTGTTAGGTACTTGTGTTACAATAAACCACACATGACGCATCACATGATGAAAGTAAGCAATATGTTACAGTAATTCTTCTTCCAACTTTAGAAACTAATATAATCAATTAATAACTCACGTTGCTTTCTTTTTGTCATTTCTGCAGTGCTGAATTCAATTCAAAGTCATGTGGTGCTGCTTTTTGTCAATTCAAAGTCATGTGGATCATTGGATCCCACTTTTGTCATAAAAAATTAATATGGGTCCCACTTTGGTAGTCACGTGGATCATTGGATCTCCCTTTTGTCATAAATAATTAATATGGGTCCCACTTTGGTTGAAATAATGTTAGCGGGTGATAGAAAAGTGAGAAAGAAACTGTTTTTTAGTGTGAATTTTCAGCGTGACTTAACTCACGCAGGGACATTTTGGTCTTTTCAGTTGGGAATGAGCAAAAACGGTTGGGTAAAGAGCGGAATTCAAAAGGAATTGGAATTGAACATAATATGGGCCCATGAAAAAATGAGTCAAAACAAAAAAGTGTGTTTTTTAAGTGTAAACTCATACGATTTTACCAGAGTTTACCATGTTCTAACTCGCTAAACATTCTTATTTCAACAAAAACTAATTTTACCCCCGAGTTAACACGATTTTGACAACTAAAAACTTAAACTCGTCCGAGTTTATGAATTAACACTTGATTTATGGAACACTGCTTGTTCACGTAAACCTATCAACTATAAACCCCTTGTAAGGATCTTACTTAAATTCTAGATTGCTGGTCGAGCTTATTTGTTGTGTAGAAAACATTTTGAGTCAATAGGACTTAAGTTTGATGACGAGAATTGCACTGCCAAACACACTGGACCTAGTCTTCTATCAATGGCAATAGCGGACCAAATACCAATGGTTATCAGTTTTTTGTAACTTGTACAAAATCCGACTGGCTTGACAACAAACATGTCGTTTTTGTGAGAGTGCTTAGAGATGGTCTTTTGGTTGAGAGGAAGATTGTGTGAGAATGTTGCAACTGGACCCAATAACCGGCCAAAATTTGCTTATGTCATCGCTGCATGTGGTGAAAAGTAAATTTCAAAGTAACTTCTCTGACAAACTATAGTTCTCTAAACTATTGAGTCCCATTAACAAACTATAGCTCTAAATTATTGAGTCCCATAGATGTGGGTTTATGTACAGAGATGTTTCTTTCTGGTTAGTGAAACTATATATTTGGTCTGTAAGACTGATAATCGATTGTGTCACGAGTTAGTTGAATAGAACACCTAATGGAAAATGGAAATAAATCCTAGACGCTCAATATCCAATCTACTACTGGAGGAGAGAAATTGATGAAGAGAGTAAAATGATAGATATCATGGATTGATTATGTGATAGGAGGAAGAGAGATAAATATAAAATAATGTGTTAAATGAGTGTATAAAAAGTAAGCGTATATATATATATGCTCGATTGGAAATTCGTGCTTGGGAATTTTATAATGACATTTACTATTATGAAGCACGGACACTCCTCAGATTAGGCGCGTCTCAGTGTCACCGACACTTGTAATTACACTGAATTAAATATATTTTTTAAATTATTAGCGGTGTCAGTGTGTCGATGTCCATGTCGTGTCCGTGTCCGTATCCGTGATTCATAACTCTTTTGCATATTCTTTTTGTCCATAATAAAAAAATTAATAATCGGAGACCTAAAAATAAAAATAAAAATTAATAATCATCTTCAATCGACTTTCCTCAACATGGGAAACCTGATATATCCATCATTGTCGCTTCTACAAGTAACTTGTAGATAGATAACAGAAAAATGCATTAAATTCCTAATAATCTTGCCAAAAACAACTGAAAAGAAAAGGAAACAATTATGGTTTTTGGAATATCATTTCATAAGTCTTCACAAAACCTATACACCAAAGTTAATCAAGAACTTTTTAGTTATAGAAAATTAGACACTTAATTTCACGTGTTCTCTCCAGAAGTTGTTGTCGTGGGAATTGTGTTTCCATCTTCCGTTGAGGGAGTTGTTGGCGAAAAGCAACTCATTTTTATGAATTCTTCGATCTGAATTACCATTTTGAACAGCTGCAGCAGCAGCATAAGAAGATTTTCCAGCTAATTTATTCTTCTCTTTCTTCAGTTCCTTGGAAGTGTCCGCAATAATTTCAATAGGACCGGCTGCTATGAGGCAACCCATGTCGACACTTTCAAAATTTAATCCATATTGATCGCAAAAGGAAACAGAACACGTTGCCTTTTCGGGACAATGATGACCATCTTCATCAACCAGACGTGATACATATAACGAAGTCATATAAGATACTTTCAAGCCCTTGAAATAACCATATTGATCACGAAAGACAATGTCTGATATAAAACCGGTCGCAGAAATTATGTTTAGAGACCGACGATGATCATATTCCTTAGATAGTTGGTATATAGCGTCCACAACATCCTGGCCAGCTTTCAAATTAATGGTGCGCACCTCGGTAGGAGGACTTCCATTTCTTTTATTAGAAGAAGAAGTTTCTGCATAAGTAGTTTCAGCTTCAGAAGGTCCTTCTAATTTTCTCTTCTTTGGCGTTATGTTTATAGAAGAATTTCCAGTGCCGCCGTCGCCACTAGTTTCTACATCACCGCCACCACCTTCCTTCTGATGGCCGGTAGTGGAACTGATCATTTTTTGTGCCTCCATCTCAAGCTGCTTCTCCATTATTTGGTCACAGGAAGAATAAATTTTCAAAAAAAGAAGTACTAAATAAATGTAATAAAAAATACATTAACATATGAAGAAAAAAAAGAGATCTTGAATTCCAAATTAATGTAGTCAAGATTTGAGGGTTTATAAATTTGTAAATGTTTGCTTAGTGACCAAGTCAGGAGCATATTCGACGTAATCACTACAATTTTGTGATTACAAAAGTAAGGAAGATCATAGATGTAATATTGAACGTTTGCGTAATGACCATGTCAAAAGTAGATTTGACATAATCACTACTAATGTTTACTAAAATTTTGTGATGATAATAACTAATGAAGGTTTAAAATAGTCATGGATTTTAGGTTTTGAATGTTGCCTAGTGACTAAACTAAAATTGAATTTGGCCTAATAACTACTAACATTTTTTTTGGTGAGAATCGAAACTTTTTGAATCAAAAAATGTTAACAGAATTTTCGCTTGAGGTACACACCTTTATAATCAATCATATAAAATCAATCATATAATCAATCATATAGTTACCTTATAATCAATCATTTGACACCTCTATAATTTTCTTTTCTTTTCTGATTGATTATAAAGGTGTCTACCTCTTAGGTGAAAATTAAAGTATTAGCAGATATTAACTATAATGTTTAAAATTCGAAAAAAAAGAAAAGAAAGTATACTGATTACAAAAAGAAGACTGTCAGTAAAAAATAATAGTAACACAAATGATATAATTTATCAGGAAAAAAAAATATATCATAAAACTGATTAAAACAAGAGCAGAATAGTTTCTTTTTGTTTTGCTCAAACACATGTGGAGGATTCTAGGTTCGACTCGGGTCACAAGTTCATGCCTAACAATTTCGACTTTTTTCGACTTGTGAATTTTTTTCTTTTGAAGGGGTAGTGTGTTAAAAAATCATACGAAGTAATATAAAACATGGAAAAAGGGCACCAAAGGCATCGTGAAATTAATAAGAACAAAATAAGTAAAAGCGAAAGGATGAAGAGTTTCATACGCACATATTAAAGTAAACCCAAAAATTAAATGGAGGGTGAAGAGTTTCATACCTTGAGAGTAAGGAACAAAGAATGAAGGTGAGAGATAATCGGTGATATTTGACTCTTGGGTGAATTAGGGTTAGCCACTAATGTTCTGTATTTCGTCAAAAGAAAAAATAGGGTTAGCCACTGATGATGTTCTGTATAATTGTCACTCACAAATTCTCCTATTTATAGATTTCTCATGACGTAGGTAAATAAGGAAGGCAAGGAGAATGAAAAAAAGGATTACAATTAAATTGATTAGAATAATTCACATTGATAAATATAATCTTTTACTTTTTTTTTCTATATTATGTATAAAGAAAACTACCCCTTTCAACACACTTTTGAACTGGACTTTTCTTTCCAAGAATACACTCAAATATTCAATACAAATAACACATGTAATAAATAGATAGGAATAAATTTAAATATTAAAACAAAAGTAACAAATATGATATATATATATATATATATATATATATATATATATATATATATATATATGTATTTCTATTTTTTTCCCTTATCATTTAAAAAGTGTAACAAACTAGATGAATATATTTATACTTATTTTTTTCTATAATAAAGATCGTTGTTGGTGTCATTAAAAAAAAGAATTTAAATTATATTTTTTTGTTATTTTTTGTTATATGTTGTTCGTTTTTTTTTTCTGTTACAAACTAAGATTAGTGTTTTGAGTCAAACTAAGATTAGGGTTTTTCAGGATTAGTTTGGTTTGTTATAACTTGAAAGCAACAAACATTTATATTTTTTTGTTTTAATCCAAATCAAAATTAGATAAAAAAAAAAACGTTAAAAATTTTCAAACGTTCCCGTCTTTTCGCTAGTACTATATATAAAAAAACTACCCCTTTCAGCACTTTTGGGTTGAGTTTTTCTTTCCAAAGATACCCTCAATTTTCAATACAAATAACACATGTATGATGTAACAAATAGATAAGAATGAATTTAAATATTAAAACAAATGTAACAAACACGATATGAATATATATATATATATATATATATATATATATATATATATATTTTATTTTTTATTTTTTTTCCTTTATCATTTAAAAAGTGTAATAAACTAGATGAGTATATTTATACTTACTTTTTCATCATTTCAATTATACCCTTAAACAACTTTTTTTTTTAATAAAATTGTAGTTAGTGTCATTAAAAAAAGAATTTAGATTATATTTTTTTTATTATATTGTATTATTGTCGGTGTCGTTGAAATAGTTAATTATGGTTAGTTTGAATTTTTATAACTTGAAAGCAACAAACATTTATATTTTTTTAAGTTTTAATCAAAATCAAAATTTTATAAAAAAAAAACAACGTTCAAGTTAAAGGATAAAAACAATCTTTTACTTTTATTTCTGATATTTAACTTTTACTTTTAATTGGTTTATTTTGATTTTAGCTCCAATTTGATTTGTTCTTTATTTTGGTTATTAGCTCTTAAGCAAGGCAAGCAAACAAGTGTATGCTGGATACAACAGGCTTTTCCAAACTTCAATCTGCCTTCATTAAGACCCTTCTGAATCAAATCCCTGAAAATGGAACATCGAGAGGTGTTATGTCCCAAGAAGTTATGATACTTAAAAAAACCTCTTTTATGATGTTGTTCTAGTGGTGGGATTTTTACATCCTTAGGTGCCACCACTTGACCATCAGCAACTAAGAGATCATAAATCTTGTTGCATTTGGTTACGTCAAATGTATATGTCTTGGGGACATATTTTTCATTGCTTGTTTCAACATGATTATTGCAATCGGAGGGCCTTAACGATTTACACGTATAAGGGGGCCTTGGTTTCAACTCACCAATATCAACCTCCTTTATTTCGACATCGCCAAAAGCTATGTCGAATTCTTGGTTTCTTTCTTCTGATGCGACAAAAGAAACATTTTCTTTCCTGAAAAGTTAATGAGTTCTGGCTTTTTCAGCCTTTAGTCTTTCGACATGTCGAACTCTATCAGCCAACTTGGCCATGTCTCTCAAGTGTTGAGTGTCTAATTTCTTTCGAATGGAATAATCTAGGCCACCAACAACCATTTCAACTAACTCATGTTCAGGCACTTGAGTGAAACATCTTGCCTTTAACAATTTGAATCTGTTGAGGTAATCATCAATAGATTCAGTGGAACTTCTCTTAACACTCGCTAATTCTTTTAGACTGATCTTCGATTGGCCCATGTAGAATTGTTCATGGAATAACCTTTCCAATTCAGTCCAATGTTGGATCGAATGCGGTGCCAGAGTAGTAAACCATGTGAAGGCATTCTTTGTTAGAGAATTGGGGAAGAACTTCAACCTCAAATTCTCATCATTTGCTAGGTCTCCTGCCTCCGTCAAATATCTTGTGATATGTTCGACAGTGGAGTCACTGGTATCCCCTGTAAATTTGGTGAGCTTAGGAATTTTATAACCCCTTGGAAGTTTCGATTGTAATACCAATTCTGAAAAAGGAGAAACAAAGTTTGGCCTATGCAGGCCAATATTTAAACCATTTTGAGCCATTATATTTTCGACCAAATTGGCTATATTGTTATGTACTCCCATGTTTTGTTGTTGACCATTCCGAACAACTTCATCGGCATTATCATTTCGATCTATCAAGATCACTTCAGGTTGACCCTGTATTACTAGTTCGACCGGTTGGGGCTGAGGCATAGGTTGTTGCCTCTAAACCATTTGCTCAACTAACTGCAAAGGTTGTTGATTTTGTATTTGTGTAACCGGTTGGTAAACCGGTTGTGGGGTGCAAAGGAATCTGCTATTCTCCCCATTTGTGTGGTAAAAGCTTGGTAACTCTGGTTTGTGTCCCTTATCAAAGGATTAAACATGGTTCCAATTTGTTGTGTTAACAAATTAACCATTTCGTGATTACTTTCATCCATTTGTTGTCTTAACAAATTCATCGAATCTGTTGTCAACGGTGGTAAAGTATTTCGACCAAAAATGCTAGAACTTGAGGGACTATGTACGTTGTTGATTGTGAACGGATTTGCTTGGTCTGCAAAAGCAGAAACACTATTATGTACATTTTCCATCATTGAAGTTGGCATACCATGTAACGCCATATTTCTATTAAAGCGATAATACACGCGAATAATATGAATATTCAAGAAATAGACGCCACATCTTCCCATTAATTCAAATAACATGCATATATAAGATTTCTCAACAGTAGCAGCGGATATAAGTCATACATCTCCAAAATATACATGTCATAAGATCAATATACATCATCATAAAAATCTCCAAGTCCCTACATATGGGCAAAACTCAACAACATAAATCCCGCATAACCAATCTAGAATAATCATAAAGACAGACATCCTAGATCAGAGCCTACTCTACGACTCAAGAGAAAACGATAACGGAGATAGCTCCCACTATCCAAGCACTCACCAAGCAAACTACTCCTGCACTCCGTCTACCCATTCATACAAACAGGTAGGCGGTCAAAACCACTAGGGGTAAGCTTCACATCAATCATAATCAACATAAACAGTGCAGAATATATATTCATATATGTACAAATATTACCTCATTACTATTACCAGAATGATTGTCATCAAATATATTCACCAAGTGTATAAGCACAAGCTAGTAAGACATGCAATTGGAGTCTAGTCCAAATATTCACAATCACCAATAAAATCTACCAATGTACATAAACACTAATCCACATAATCACAACTTTCACCAAATTTCCAATGCACAAATTCACCAAGTCACATATTCAATTATGATACGACTCACCAATTATTCAAATGCATGCAATGTTATATACTCTTCTAGATGCATGCGGTACCAAATCACCTCAAGGTCGTCACCTTCGATGCAACAAAAACATCGTATGTAAGATTTCGCACTTGTCTTACATTTTGGATATAAACATCCGCCACCATCAGTCATGTATGCATGAACATATGACTCGACTAAATGCATATGTTCACACAAACAATTCACCATATCATCACCAATCATTTTGCATATATGCATTCACCAACAATTCACCATCACTTGACATATATGCAATAACCAACAACATTCACAATTCAATTAACATATATGTATTCGCCAACAACATCTCAATCAATTAACATATATGCATTCACCAATATCAACTTCTTCACATAGTTCAACATACAACTTCTCACAATCCAAGTAAAGAATAAAATACATCACCTTATGATAAACATCATATTCACTACCTAACAATCATTCACATATCTTCATTTAATCATATAAGGCTATTCACGAAAGGTTTGCAAAGTAATC
>Ga0315914_1007460_pt1 | contig 15138 bp, 8 predicted proteins | sample MpolenodulesMG_FD_203920 | JGI IMG/M metagenome (GOLD analysis project Ga0315914, IMG submission 203920) | Medicago polymorpha root nodule microbial communities from Los Angeles, California, United States - elongated nodules | ecosystem: Host-associated > Plants > Roots > Nodule | place: USA... | reverse complement strand
TGTACGAACGCATGTTACTGTATGAATTATTCATTCGTAGATTTTATGTTGTAAATTTTAATGTATCCAGTACTAAAGATAATGCACATGCTAAACTTTCTAGATACGTTTAGTATGGGTATTACATGTACCATGCTCTAGGCGCATGTGTGTGTAGCAAAACCCATGCTCTAGGCGAGTGTCCACGCTCTAGGAGCATGGTATGTTTTTTCCATGCTCTAGGCGCATGGTATGCTTCTTGCGCCCAATTTCTCCGATTTTCCGTCGTTTTAGGTCTTCGTCTTCAAATAATTTGCCTCGAGACTTTGGATCATAATTCCTCCCATTGTAAAGTCTCATGAGACCTCTTGAATCTTCCTTATTTGTCTTCCCAAAGTCATGACAAATCTTCGGTTGTTCTTGACTTGCCGATTTGCATGATTTCTTCGTTAATTACTTCAAAAACCCCCTGAATTTTCTATGTTTCGGGAAAACTAGAATTAAAGGCTCAAATATAGAAAACATTACAAAAGTCCTGATATCATGCTAAGAAAACATGCTAAGAATAACGTAAAATTACCTGTCATCCGTTTGTTCCAATTCAAGCCAAATGGAGATGCATGTGTAATTAAGGATTTGGTTATGCTTGTGTATGATGTGTAGACGCAAGAATATCAAAGAAGGAATAGAATTTAGAGCATGAGTGTTTTATTCACTAGAAGTAATCGAAGCTAGAGCATGGGTGTTTTATTCATTAGAAGCATAAACCAAAATTAGGAATTAAAGTTGAAGATATATGCAAGAAGGTTGTAACAAGAGATACTTATTTGGATTTAGGAAAAACTTTGGGTTTTCTAGCTTGATGATGGAGCTTCGTTAAGGTTCAAGGAATCAAGAGGTTCATATGTTGATGTTAAGGAGATGGTTGGCGATAAAGTGATGCATATGGTGAGTTCCCTAGTTTAGCTACCACCTTTGGGTGCTTGTGTGAATTTGTGAAGAATTATGAACTTAGATATGGATTTTTTTATAATTTCACTTTCCCCACAAATTACACAAGTTGTGCTATGTTTGTTGTTGATTTGTCAAGCTAAATGTAGCATTTTCTGTTTTGGACTAGAAGTATAAGCAATTTTGTGAGGTTGTTGATGGTCGGATATGGCAAGCGTACCAAATCGTTTACCAAGTAATAAAGTGATAAGTAGAGTATCGTATCCACATGGATTGTCGTTTCGTCCAAACAATTCCTGTTACTTATTTTTGTAAGTTTGACGATATAAAAGTTAAGGGTTAAAAAGCTTGCAATTTTTATCTATTTGCAACATAGCAAGTTTACCTATTTTTGGTTACAGAAAAGTAAGCAGCGGTTAGGATTCTTCGGATCCCCTCTTTTTATATTATGGGATATTAAATAACAGTAATGTCAGGTTTATTTATCTTAGGTAGACTATACAAGTGATGAGGCCGTTGGGACGTTTCTAAACTAGTCAGTCATCAAGTTGATCCTGCTGATCGCACGGTGATCCTTACACTCTCCCAGTTGATTATAGGTCTATCCCTCTGATGGATAACTACACTTGTTGATCGCACGACGACCCTTACGTGCAGGGTCTTGCTAATTCGAAGGTAATTAAAACATAAACTTAAATTGGAATTCCACTTTTTCCTAAGGCAATGAAGGCCAATGTTCCATTAGTTCAGCCCATCTATGAATCTTATGACACTCATAACACACCCTCTGTACGCTCTTAGTAGTTCTTAAAACCGGCCGCCCTATCTCGTCTACCTTACTACGGGTTTCAAGAGAATGGTTCGGTAAAGTTTTATTCTCTAGAGACGCTTGTTTCCCTAATTACTAACCAGTTACATCATAGGTTCAGTAGAGTTACTACTCAGTCTTAGTAATGTCACCTCCTAAGTACTTACTACTAGGGTCAACTCTCTTTAGGTATCTTTCTCTAGTTAATATTAGGACATGTCACAACCTAAGTACCTAATCTAGAGTTACGCTCCTTTGAAATAAATGACTAAATCAGGAACTTAATAGCAAACAAAAAACAAATAAAATAAACGACATTATTTAAAATAAATATCCAAATCTTAGAATTCTAACCTAAAAAGATTTAGTTACACATGGTAACTAAAACAAATTACTAAAGATAAAAACATACCCTAGAAAATGAAGGAGAAGATATAAACTCTCTCGATGCTCCAAAGTTTTCTTCCTCTTGAACTGCCACAGTTCTGAACGAGAATTTATGAATGAAGAAGGCAAATATTTATAGTGAGAGTTTCTACCTGGATTTTGGCTAAAAGTGCGGGCTTTACCCAACATAGAAGCAGGAAAAGACAGTTGCGCCCCACATTTTTGCATGCATTGGGTGCATGCTAGATGCACGGGGCGCATGTGAGTGCCCCAAAATGCATGCCCTAGGCACATTGAAAATGCCCTAGGTGCATGGTTTGGAAAATCCATGCCATGGGCATTTTTTTTATGCCGTAGGCGCATAACATCTGTTTTCTGGGCCCAATTCTTGAATTTTCCGTCATTTTAGGTCTTCGTCTTCAAATAACTTGCCTCAAAACTTTTGGAACACAATTCCTCCCATTTGTAAGTCTCCTGAGGCCTCTTGAATCTTCATTCTTGGTTTTCCTAAGTCGTCACAATTCTTCAGATGTTCTTGATTTGCCGATTTGCATGATTTCTTCATGAATTACTTCAAAACCCCCACTAAAATTGCTATGTTTCGGGAAAACTAGAATTACAGACTCAAATATAGAAAACATTACAAAAGTCCTGAAATCATAGGCAATTGTTCTAATACTCCTCCTTTTTTGCTGTTATAACCTACTGAAAATAACTGAAAAAACATGCTAAGAATAACGTAAGATGACCTGTCATCAGTTGTTGTAGAAATAATGGCTTAAAATTAAGCTGATAAGCTGATTTTGACATAGTATAATCAATTACATCCCCTGTGTAATCTATTACACATATATTTTGTTGCTGAAAATGAGTTTTTTTTAAATTGTGTAATCGATTACACCCTTACTGTAATCGATTACACCCCTCTGAAAAGTCAAAATTTGCTTAACAACTTCTAAATTTTGCACCTTTTGCCTCTAAAATGATTATGGGGTTGTTTAATACTTCTTGAGGATTATTTTTAAGGACAAATCAACCACTAAACATATCTATGACTTGCAATGAAATTCAAGAGTGTAAAGATGGTATGGGGTAGGAATTTATATGTACGAGAATGATTAATAAACCCTTTTTAGGAATGACATATGATAACGATATGTCTAGAACCTAAAATAGGTTAGCATGAATAAGATACATAATCAAACAATTATTTGAAAGTATAAGATATATGTTTAGACAACGGAACATAATTAAATAATATTCATATATGTTGTGTCCCTCGCATGCTCCAGATTATGTTGGATGGGATTCTCCCTAGTTGGAAATCCTCGCACATGTATGTATAAGTATAAATGAATAAGTTGTGTCTTTTGTTGTCCACGCCAGTCGGACACGGAAGGTTCACGCTAGTGGGACGAGATACTTTCCGTACACACAACAACAAGAGGAGTTCGACTCTATCCTCATATAGGAATTTAGCCGGTTATCAGAGTGAATGTATTCGGGGTTATTCCACTCGGATCCATTCCATAAAACAAACTCATATAATATTGTTGTTCAATGCTACCTTCTAACCTAATTATGAATATGATATAAGTATAATCAAGGCAAAATCATGTTAGTAAATCCTTAGCGATCCTTGACTTTTCCCCGACCGCGAAGATAAGCAGAACATAATAGTTAACCTTAAAATTAGGTGAATGTACAGAAAGATGGCGAACCTAGGTTCTCTGAGATTTCCTACAGCCTAGGAAAGGTGGAACTCACTGAGACATCTTGTCTCACCCTAATCCCTTTTATTTTTATTTCAGATGCACATGTTGTTCGCAAGCAGGATTGTTCGTATTGAGGAGTAGCATAAGAAGTTGGACAACTTATGTTTATTTGTCTTTTACTAGTATGGGTTTTGCAGATGCTATGTATTATGTACATGTCAGTGGTACTTTTATTCTCAGTGCGACTTATATATGTACACGCCATTGGTACCTTACCAGATGTATAAGACTAGTAATCCTATATTTTGTTTAGAGAAATTTTTTACTATTATAATTTTAATGTATCCAGTACTAAGTTTAATGTGCATGTTAAATCTTCTAGATAAATTTAGTATGGGTGTTCAATTTTGCTTCTCTCTTTAGTTTATTTTTCATATATGTGCAGTTGACTCAGACTTTAGTAACGATACAACCCAGTTTAAATCCCTAAAGAGATTAGTAATGCTTTGACAACTGATTACACAATTTTTTGTGATCCTGATTTAACAATGATCAATATTATATCACAAAAACCTTATTTTTATTCTCTCTCTAAGTTTAATTTGATATAACCTTCAATATAATGGTGGGTTTGAAAAATTAAATAGAAAAAGTTGTTAGATTTTACGCTATGACAACAAGACTATTTTAAAAACTATATAAAAAATTTAAACCAATAAAGGTGGTCTTGTCTAACCGTGCAAACAAAGTAAACTATTTTGACTCATCTCATTAAATGATTGAATACATTTTTTATTTTCGTGAATATAAAACGTATACTTTTTAGATGGTGCTTCATGATTTAAACGAGTCAAGTCAAATGTTATAAAATTGATGGTATAAATGAGTCAAAATATTGTATACTTCATGAAATAAACTTAATCAAAAGTATAATAACTAGCCAAAGCGCTAGCAGCAGTGCCTCCACACAAATGCCCTGTGCTATAGAAGGATCTTGAATTAGTTAAACACCTTTTGGTTTCTAAGAACGAGGATTTAGAGTCTCCGTTTACTCGTTATCTGAAGAACAGTCACAAGAAAAAAATTAAAGCAAACTGTTGGAATCAATTCCTATAACACTCACACCAAGGGTGAATCTAAGGATGGTTAAGAAGTTTCATTTTAGAAATCAATAATTGAATTCTAAGTTGAGATTTTTGTTATTTTTATCTCGAACTTTTCAAAATTTTAAATTTTTGTGAAGATTTTTTTTAATGTTCTGAATATTCCTTAAAAAAATAATTCAAAAGTTTACATTTTGAAGGATAATTAAACAATTTTGATAAGTTTAAAAACCTTAAGGGACAATCTATGCAAGAAAATTTTGTAAGGACGAAAAAAATCAAAAATATCATATTGTAAATAAATAATAATTAAACCATAAATGAATTAATCAAGAAAATATCATGTTTTCATGATAAGTCAAAGAAACCTTTAGTTAGAGAGGTTCAAAATAAATATACTAGTTTTATGCAATAGTACACTTCTATTCAAATAAAACATTAACATTAAGTACATTAAGTATAATCATCTTATATTGGTCCAGTAAGCTGCAGTATTAGTCCCTTATATTTATTTCGAGTAGGCTGCAATATTAGTCCCTTATATTTATTTTAGGTTTTAAGTTGGTAACTTGTGTTTTAAAAGTTTCAAGTTGGTCATGTATGTTTTAAAAGTTTTAAGTTGGTCCAAAATATTACTCATAGTTGAATAAATTAGTCTCATCCATTACAAAATATTGAGTTGCTAAAACAATAAAAAAAATAAAAAATAAAAAATTTAAAACTGATTTTATAAATAAGTTCAAAGCACAAATATTCTCAACCTTTATACGGCCAATTGATGAAAGTACTAACTTATTTCAATATGAGTAACATTTCAGACCACCTTGAAACTTTTAAAACAAAAGATACCAACTTGAAAGTTGAAACTTTTAAAACAAAAGGGGCCAACTTTAAACCTAAAATAAACATAAGAGATTAAACATGCAATTGAGCCTATAATTCATATATAAATAAATAAATGTTGAACAAAAAAAAATATTATATTATTGATATAAAGCAACAACATTTTATTGACCAAACTAAAGTAACAATACAAAATAAAATAAAAAAACATGAAACTAAATAAATAAATCATTCCCATACCCTTGTCTTAGCATAAATCATTCTCATACCCCTGTCTTAGCATAGCTAAGTTATTCTATTAGTTTTTTCTGGAATAATATTAATCTAAAATCAAATTCTGAATCTCAATAACACCCTTCTTTTTCATTCCACATATTGGACAAGCTTCGAGTAAAGTTTCACACGCTTTACATGAAGAAAGATGCCTACATGGCATAAATAAGACATCTGAGGAGTTTGTGTTACACTTTGGACAAAACATAATATTGTTTCCACGCCTGACACGCTTTTCAAGCCTTACTTCTTCGCTTTCACCGGTATATGATTTTGCATCATTTTCAACAAACATCCTTGGTTTCTTTTTCTCCTCTTCCAACTTGTTATACAAAGTTATTATCGTCGCTTCCATTTCCTTAAGTATTTTCTCAAATTCTTTATTCTCAGCCTCAAATCTTCTTACCAGATTTTCCAACTCCTGTGTTTTCTTTGCAAATTTTGCAATTTCTTCCTTCTTTATTGTCATAATTTGTTGTGATGCCACTTGTAGCTCCCTTTGATGTTGTTGTAGCAGCAGTTTCATTTTATCATTCTGTTAATACAAAAATCAGTAAAATAGAAAAAACAAAGAATGTTTTTAAAAAAAGTAAAATAATTAAATGTAGTCATATATGATTCAAGAATTGATGTCCGCCCAATGATTCTATCACGGAGAGAGTGAGACTCGTTAAATAAAAATATATTATTTTATTAGTATTTTTCTCATTCAAAATTTATCTTGATAAAAAATTAAGATACATATAAATGTTAACCTGATTATTGATGAACTGGTTTGTCTCCTTGACTTGTTTCTCAAATAGAGAATCAAAGGTAGGATAACTTAAGATGCTTGAAGCTTGGACATGAGGATTGGAAAAGGGAACAACATGACCCTGCCACTGCTGTTGATTTTGTGGTTGATGGTATTGTGGTTGTTGTGGTTCAATATGTTGTGGATGTTGAGATTGTTGTAACCCTGCGATTCCACCGACATAATAACCATTGATACCGAAAGGAAATCCATGATTACCATGAGAGTGTGATTGCATGATGAGAGAAAGATATTATTTCTGATAGTGATAGTGGGTGTGCAGACATACATGTATTTATATACTTGAAAATTTGTATAAAACATATAGTAACTCCATAAATAATAAATTCACAATTTTTTTAAATTTTATATTAAAAAATAAAAACAATTAATGAATGTCCAGTATAACTTTATAACTTCAAGGGACAAAGTTCTTATCCTACTCGAGACAGTTGTAAAATCATTAGTTTCACCATTATCTATACTATATATAAAGAAAATAGGGGGTTTTGGAATATTTTGGGCTAACTTTTTTGGTATTCCAATTATACCCTTAAATAATTTTTTCTATAATAATGTTATATTGTGTTGTTATTAAAAAGATAAGAATTTTTGTTATATATTATTTATATTATTGTTATCATTGAAATATATAAATATGGGGTGAATCAAACATACATTTTTTAACACCTAAAGTTCAAGATAAAAGTAGTGAAAATATGGACTTAGAAATATTATTTTGTAAGGATGCTTTATATAATGTTTTAAACATTTATGAAAAAAAATTCATTCCGAAAAACATGTTGACTAAGACGATGAACTAATACTTTGTTCAAGAAAAACGGCAATGAGAAACGGAAGTTGGTAATTTAGTATAGATGGAAAAATAAATTCAATCCATACTATTTTCTAATAATTTTTTTATTTCACACTACATACTTATCCCCTATGCATTAAAATGGTTGCGGGATATGAGAAACAGCAATGCACTAGCTGCCTTTTTGTTGACTAAACTATCCAGTTAGGGATTTCAAAGGCGTTTATTTAAAGTTTACATAAATAGAGAGGAATTTCAATTCCAAGATGTGAAGGTAAGAAAATAAAAGTGAACGAGTCAAATTTGATTGAAAATAAAAAATACAAAATACACTCACTTATGTTTGTCAAGTTTTTTACATTTAAAATATTATATTTTAAATTAATTGAAAGCGTTATTTATTAGACAAAATGTAGTTCCCGAGAATATGCACTTTTAGTCTTTTGTTCTTTTTCTTCGATATATTTTTAGTCAGTTTATTCGCTACGAATTCATTGTTGTAATTTCTTTGTCAAAAAAATATTCAATGTTGTAATTTTTATCATATGTTATCATATGTAGGCCCAACATAAAATGATTGAAAAATATGCTAAAAATAACGTAATATGACATGTCATCAGTTAGTTAGGCTTGGAAATGATGATATGAGCAACCTCTTCGGAAAGGTAAGTTTTCTCTGAATAATAAGCAAAATTTAAGATTCACTTTCTTTTTGTTACTTGAGGACAAGCAAAATTTAATATTCACTTTCTTTTTGTTACTTGAGGACGAGTAACGGTTTATGTTTGGGTGTTGTGATGACATGTCATCTTACATTATTTTTAGTAACTTTTTTGTCAGTCATTTTAGTTATTGTATGATCCAAATTAGAGGAGCTTTAGAACGATTGCCTATGGTTTAACATACATTTTTTAATGTTTTCGTATTAAATCATGCAATTTTAGTTTTCCATAAACCATACGATCATAAGGTGATTTTGATGTAATTGGTTGAAAAATCATGTAATTCGGCAAAGCAAAACATCTCATAAAGAATTGGGAAGACAATGAATAAAAATTCAGTAGGACTTAGAAGACATTAGGAGTTGAGTAAATTCTATCTCAACTCCCAATAAAAGTTTCAAAGAATAAAGCACTCAAAAAGACGAAGAAAAAGGCAAAAACGCATTGGAACAAATCACCACTCTAATAACCTTATGTAGGCATACAAACCCGTAGGATTAACAATAGTACACACGTAGAACCGTATAACCTTATAGTGATAAGCAGGTGGAACTTGATAGGTGGAGGGACATAACAATCCCACGAGCTCATAACTTAAATAGAACCGTTATGTCATTAAGTGCTTGTCTTTAAATGAAACAAGGAAATAGAGTGTGATTCGAAGAATCCTAACAACCGCTAAAATTTTGAAATCAAACCATTTACTTTTCTGCAATCAAACTTAGTTGTTTTACGCAATCAAATCAAACTTTCAAACTCCCCCAAATTTACTTGCTTTTATTTAATTAATTTTCTTTTTATTTTCTATTTTAATAAGGTAAGATAGTTGCCAAATTGAAACGACAATTCCTTTAGATAAGATTTCACTTAATACTTTATTAGTTGAATTAATTTGGTTCACTTGCCAAATTTAGTCATCAAATACACACCCAAATTTTAGAATTTGCACAAATTAAAAATACATACTTGCAGGGTGTGAATGTGAGAAAAACACAAGAAGAAGAGTTGAATTGTGTTGGCTTTTTTCTAAAAATCTTTTTAAGTGGCTGAATAAAAACATAGATAGATAGATAGATAGATAGATAGATAGATAGATAGATAGATAGAGAGAGAGAGAGAGAGAGAGAGAGAGAGAGAGAGAGAGAGATAACAAAAGAAAATTATCATGGTTTACATTACAATCTGAGGTTAGTCTAGTCCCCTTGCACTTCCAAGAGATTTTTACTATAATCACACAAGATTACAATTTCTCCAACACATAAGTCAATTACATCCTTGTCTCACACAAGAGGACTTATACAATCAAAGTTTAACAAATATATTTGTATGTGTTTACACTTCAGAACTCAGAGAGTGGTAAACTAGCTTTACGGTCTAGAAACTTTTGTCACTTAAAATTTATTAAGATACTAAGTTTGTCAGAATTTTCTAAGTGTTTGTGCGCTTTTGAATTTGACAGATTTTTGGCGCTTATAAAATATTTGTAATCCCTTAATTTTGTTCAAAGTTCTCATGTTCTTATATAGAAGTCTAATTATAGGGTCATTGTTTAAAGAGTTCTAGTGCATAAAATTCATCCTTGAGAAGCTTTGAGTCAGTTTTGAAAACATTGTCTCTATTGGATAATGTCATTGTACAGTACAAGAAGAGTCATTTGCTTCTTAGGGAACGATATGTTACATTCCATTTGTCATTGAAGTTGCTTGTTTGTTTCTACACGTGGTAAGAAAAAGACAAACAATATTATCATAACTTTGAAAGTGACGTTCCTTCAGAAGAAGAAAAAACTAGTTAGAGTCACCCAGAATACTGACGTGTACTTCAGAACGTACTTCCTTCAGAGTCTAATTCCATCAGAAGTTGTTCTCATCAGAGACTTCAAAACATCTTATAATAACATCTTTGACTTTTTGTTGACCTTTCTTCATATCATCTTCTAAGTCTTCAGATGTTTCCAATGCTTCTCTTGAGTACCATAATGCTTTCCTTTATGCTCGCAGCTTGATGTATCAAAACCAAAACTTGACTTTGAAATCAGAATTTAATTATATGGTCTTGTGCACTTGAACATACATTAGAGTACCTAATTGTTCTTTCATACATTGTTATCATCAATATTTTAGAGAAATTGTTTTACAACCCACTTTGGTTCAACAAGGTGCTTAGATTCTCATTTTGCTCTACATCAAACTTTGAGTACTTTACCACTTTCATTCAATTTGACAGACTTAGAGAATATAGCTCATGCTTTCAAACACACGTGATTCCCTATTCTCTACCTCATTAAAATCTCATAGCAAGTAGTGTTGATCATCGCAGGCGCTCACTTAATCAACATATTAATGCATTTTGCTAAAAACTTGAAGATATTATAAACTGTCGTTCAAAGCCAAATACGATCATACACATTTTAGAAGTCTTTCAAGGTTATTATGAGGCTAAGGTAAGGTAAAATATATTTAGGTAAAGTAGGCAAAATAAAATATTTGGAGTCAAGAGAAAATAGAGAAAAAAACAAATAGAAGAACTGATAGGATCTCAGGTCTTCATTGAACGCAACCATCCAAGGATCTCAGGTCTGAGAGGATCTCAAACCAATCAATTCCAATCCAAAGCAAATAGAAGAACTAGTAGGGAGAAGCAACCAAAACATAAGAACAAATAGAGAGAGAGCAACCAAACATAAGAATCGATAGGGATAACATCAATAAAACGGAAGAACAATCAAATAGAGGAACCAAGAGGTGGAGGATCAATCAAATAGATGAACCAACAGAGAGAAAGAAGCAATCAATATGGAGAAAAATAGTCAAACATAATAAACCATTAGGGAGAGGATCAATCAAACAAAATAAATTAGTAGGGAGAAGAGTAATCAAACAAAGAAGAATTAACAAAGGAAGAGTCAATCAAAAAAAGGGTCGAAGCAACCAATAAGAGGAATCAAACGAACTGAGAGGAAATCAAATATACAAGAGTCTTCATAATAAGGTCAACGGTATACATACAACCAAATTAGTCTAACAACTAACCTTCGATTTGAACACAAGCAAGCAGAGAAACACAGTAAAATAAGAATTGACTAACCAAATCATAATAAACTCCATAATAGAACTACAACAAATCTAAATTGCAACGAGAATAATAATAAACAAACACCATACCGCGTCGTGTCTAGAAATTGAACCAAATAAAATCACACAATATTTTCAAGCTTTTGGGAACTGAACAACTGGAAGTGACAAATAGTTTAAAGAGGATTGAATTTGAACCTTGATCTTGATGTCATGTTAACAATATAGGGTTTCAGAGATAATAACAAAGAAGACACTATGGTTCCAATAATATCTATCAATGGCATAACATAAGAGAATGTCATAAGACAATATTTAATTAAACCTAATGTACTACTTACTTAGAAACATAACATAAAGTCCTAATAGATTAAGCCTAAAGGGATGGTTGTAAAAATAATTTCCAAGAATATGAAAGTCACAAAGAAGGGTTCCTATGTTTGTTGAAAAATTAGGAAATTAATTCCCAGGCATAAAACATTTTCAAGAATAAAATAACTTCTCATTTCCCATGTTTTTAATCCCAAAGAAATGGATGTGAATAAAATATCCCCATGAAGTGGAAACAAAACTTAAGTAACCACCTAGTAACTACTCATATATCCCATGTTTACAAATAATCTTAGGAATATGGTAAATATTAACCAATTTTTTTTACAGTACCTGAGATTAAGATTCCAATTATTCACCTTTAAAAATATGAATTTCTAGTCACTACACAATTTGACACAAAAAAATAAACGATTCCAATTATTAATTAGGCTTAAATGCAATTTGATCCCCGAATTTGTTAACTTTTGATACCCCATTTTCTAAAAGCGGTTTTTTGATCCCTCTATTTAAAAAGTCAACGAAAAATTACAGTCCCCCTCCTATTTGAATGATGTGTCGTATAGATCCTACGTGGAATTGCTTATATGGCCAATCAATCAAATGAGGTTTCAAATCCCTGTTGTTTAAATTAAAATATAACAATAAGATTATACAATTAGAATTTTAAAAAAAATGAAAAATAAAATTTCTATGTTATTCAAGAACCCTAATTTGTAAAATCCCCAAATTGATTCTCAATGAGCCCCTAAATCTCAAAATAATACGCGTGCTCACCAATTTTGTCCCCAAATTGATTATTCAAGAGATTGAGTTCCAATTGTAACAGAGTTCATCCTTCCTTCCATCTTCTTCTTTGCTTTTGCATGTATCATAATTTCGTCCTCATCGATTTCGCCCAAAACTTACGCATGTTCATCTTTTCTGCGCTGCTTCAACCTTTGTAGCAGCCCGTTTTTCGTTAGGATTATTTTATTTATTTATTATATGTATTTATATGTTTTTAATTGTTGTTTGTGTGTTTGATTTAAGATTAGTGGATTTTTAGGCAAGAAGGGTATTTTGGTCAATTTTAGGGCTAAGGGTATTTTTGTCATTTGAGGAGCGAGGATAAATTAGTAATCTTAGAAGGAATAGTGTTTTAGTGTTTTTAGTGAGAATAGCTATTTTTACTAAGTTAGTGGTAACTTGAGGTAAATATTTTGAGATGGTAAATTAATGAGATGTTTTAGTGAGTTATGTGTGTAGTAACTTTTTAGAATTAAGTGGTAAGAGGTTTGAGGCCCAATATGAATTGAGATAACCTAGCTCAATAGATTGAAGTATATAAGGACAACACTAGTGCAAAACTAGGGTTAAAATTCATTTCACACAATTCTCACAAAGTGGCAAGAGAGAGAGTTGAGAGAGAACTGAAGATAGAGAGAAAGAGAAGAACCCAAGTGAAGAGAATAGGAGAGCTATGAATCACAAGAGTAGCGAAGATTTTGGTGGATTAGATAAGCTTTAGAGGAAACAAGATAAGGGGGATAGGTTTGTTCTATCTAATAAGCTATAATCTTGTTTTTCACTTATAGGTCATAATTGTTTTGAATGAATTCTAAAATTGATGATTTTGATGTTAAATTTCGTGCTCTTAATTAAGTGGTAATTTTGGGTATGTGAAATTTGTTGGAAACTTGTTGTTGATGCCTAAATTTCATTGTTCATATATGTTGAAGTGATTACTTTGAAATTTTAGCTTAAATTGGTGAAAATCCTGATGTTGTTGTTGATTCATGATGAATTTATGATTTATGTGCTATGTATGTTGTTGGGTACATGTTTGTGTTGAGAATTCATAGATTTGTTGATGATAAGTGTGATGTTTGGTTAAGTTGTGTTTTGGTGATTTTTGTGAAAATGGGTCAAAAGAGGATAAGTTTGATTTTGATGTTTTTGAATGGATTCATGGAGTTGTCATGATGAATTGGATTGAGTAGAATTTCTGTTTTTAATTGTCATATTTTGGTGAGGAATCGTTTGGGAGAAAATCGGGGTTTTGAGCTAAAAGTCGTTTTAAGCACTTTTGAGAAATAAGTTATTTGAGTGATTTGAATTAAGTTGTTTTAAGTTATAAAACTATATTTTGGGGTGAGTATTGATTGTTTAAGTGATTGGAACGAATTCGGTGAAAGCGGAATCGAAAACAGATCGAAAATCGAACTCTTCTCGCGCGAGAAAATCACGAAAACGTGCAGTTTTGCTGGCAGAGCAAAACGCACAGTCTGCTACAGGAAGTGCACGGACCATGCAAGACTTCCTGGACCGTGTGCTTTTGCCTGTGCAAAATTGCACTAACCATGCGTTCTCTAGGTTGACTGGTACGACGTTTTTTCGTACTTAAGGTTCCAAATGTATTTGTTTGAGTTCCTAACACCTAAATCTACTTGATTAGAGTTTAATTGATCTTATTTGATTGGATTAACATGGTTTATTTTGAGAAAAGAAAGTGATTTCAAAACATGAAGAAAATGAGACGAACTTGAGAAATTTTGAGAAACGGAGGAACTTTGTGAAACAAATATGTTATGATTGATTACCCTGGATGTTAGATGATATGTATGGATGTTTTGATGATATGTAAGAACATGGAATCTTACTTTTGTTGGGAAAAATTTAAAATAGGTAATTTTGTTAAAATAGACGAACTTTGTCAAAATGAGGTTTATGATCGAATAACTTGCAAATAGTTTTGTATTCATGATAATATGATGAAATGAGAATGAATCAATGATTGACGAGTGTTTAATATGTTAGTTAACATGATTTGGGTGATTACTCGTCTATTATGCAAGTTGTGCTTATGAAGTGTTGTTGCTTCTTTGTTTAGATGATTTGATGATGATTTGGTGATGAATGTAAGTGCATAATATGATGGTGAAATTTATGTATACATAATGGTGATAGGATATTTTAGTATCCGAAATGGTGAGGTTTATAATGGTGTAGTATTGTATGAACTTATGTATTTGGTGAGTCATATGTTCATGCATTCATAAGTTAACGAATATTTAGTATCCAAAGTGGCGAGTTAACGGATATTTAGTATCCAAAGTGGTGAATTCACAGATATTTAGTATCCAAAGCGAAAATAGGATGTTTTAGCATCTGAAGCGATGGAATTGGTACCACATGCATGTAGAGTCAAGTCTAGGACATTCCATGCATATGATATGTGTGAAAGTGTCATGTTTGCATATGTGATTGGTGAATTATGTGATTATGTGAAGTTGTGAACTTGAACATGTGTGCTTGGTGACATTAGTATGCTTGAGATGAATGTTGTTTGGAGGTGAACTTT
>Ga0315914_1007459_pt1 | contig 15138 bp, 8 predicted proteins | sample MpolenodulesMG_FD_203920 | JGI IMG/M metagenome (GOLD analysis project Ga0315914, IMG submission 203920) | Medicago polymorpha root nodule microbial communities from Los Angeles, California, United States - elongated nodules | ecosystem: Host-associated > Plants > Roots > Nodule | place: USA... | reverse complement strand
GTAAAAATAAATTCTCAACCATGGGGGGACCACTGTTCTACATTATACAATATTGACTATATCCTACATGAATATTACTAGTATAAAAAAAAAATTGCAAAACGTGGGGGGGACCACGGCCACCCTTGGCCCCCATGGTCCCTCTGCCCCTGATCTGAACACAAGTGTTGTGGTGGTTGAGCAAACTAACAAAGTATATAGGGAAACTAGTTCTTATGTGGTGGTTGACCAAACTCTTGAATCAATTGGAAAGAAGATAGTGGAAAAGAGCAGAGGAGTTTCATTAGCAATTAGATCATTAGGAGGCATATTACATGGTAAAATTGAAGAAAGGGAATGGATCAATGTCCTACGTGGTGATTTTTGGAAATTGTGTGAGGATAATAAAGACAACATCTTGCCTGTCCTGAAATTGAGTTACAAAAACTTGTCACCTGAACAAAGACATTGTTTTGCTTATTGCTCTTTATGTCCTAAGGATCGGGAAATCAAGAAGGACGAATTGATTCAAATATGGATGGCACAAGGTTATCTTGAATGTTCAATTGAAGAGCAATGCATGGAAGATGTTGATAACCAATTTCTGAATATTTTCTTGATGAAATCATTCTTCCAGAATGCCAAAATGAATCAAGATGGCAATATAGATCATTTAAAAATGCACGACTTAATGCATGATCTTGCAACACAAGTAGCTGGCAATGATTGCCGTTACTTGGATAGTAAGGCAAAAAGATGTCTAGGAAGACCTATGCACGTATCAGTGGGATTTGATGCGTTTTGTTTGTTGGAATCGTTGGATTCTAGCAGGTTGCGGACTTTGATTATATTGGGGACTTTGGACGGAGATGTACTAACAGTTATTTCAACATTCAAATACTTGAATGTCTTGAAGCTGAGGTATTCTTCTTTTAGCAAGTTATCTATTTCCATTGACAAATTGAAGCATTTAAGACATCTTAACTTATCGAGATGTCATGGACTAGAAAGTCTTCCAAAATTTATTGGCAATCTTGTTTGTTTACAAACCATAAAATTGTTATTGGATGAAAAAAAATCATACTTTCTACCAAAGTTGTCTCAAAATTAATCAATTTAACCTTGAGATCAATAACTGGATCAGCAGAGACAAAATAGAATCAGTTGGATTTGGAAAATTGAACATAAAACAAGACGATGCTGTTATTTTTTCCTAATGGCTTTCTCCACACACAAATATTATCAAAATACCTCTTAATATTGTCGAGGTTTCCGATATCTCCCACTGTTGGAACATCTTCCGTTCCTCAAGTCACTTCAGTTAACTTACATTTATGATTTGGAGTACATATTTTGTGGACATCATAAAATTAATATCCAAGTCCATGATGCATGAGAAAATTCACTTGCATATTAATTTTTGAATGTACAGTTTATCATTCAAAAGAATGTACCTTTATCCAAGTGAAAAATCTCATTCTTGGTACTAAATGCTTTTATGTCTTCTAATTACATGTACAAACTTCTTCTAATTTCTAACCAGACAATTGATGAAGAGTAAAACTTCTTCTCATAATATAACTAAATGCTTCAGCATGCATCATGCTTGTACATTCATGTGATTGTTCTAACTGATCTATTTTAAACAAGAAAAAATATTTTTTGTTTGTATGCATATTCATCCATGGTGATGTTTCATTGTTTTATGTTTTCTTGACGGCATGTTTTTCCAACGTTTCCTATAGAAAAACATTCATTTTTTTTATCCTTCCAAACCAAAATGCATTCTTTGATGGAATATCAAAAATCTGCTATGAAACTTCTGCAACTATAGTAAGAGATATACCCTTTCCCCCAGTTTATCATTCTAGTTACATTATTGGATCCCACCTTTCAGTATTTCAAATTATTTTCATTCTTCTTGAGATAAATTTTATTTCTTTTGGAATAGTTGTCAATTTGTATCTTTCTAGTATATTAATGGTGCTCATTTAGTGTAAAATCATTCTTCTTTTTCTGTATTATATGACAGAATTACGAATTGGATTCGCCGAGGTATAAATGATACTTCTTGAAAAGGGAGATGTTTCTTCAAGTTGAAGGTCCAAATGTACCTCGTAGTCATGAAAAGTCTTCATTTCAAGTGGAAAAAACTTATGTCCATTGTTGTGTATACTGCATTCATTCAGAGATGGTAGTATAAGTAGGGAATTTTAGTGTAACGAGAAATGTTTGCAACACTCTTCTAACACTCTTGGTCTAACACATTTATGATACACTAAAATTCATATTGCTTCCATACTTTAGAAATTGATCATTTAATAAGACCTACGTGAATTTCATCGGATCATGAAGCGGGGTTACCATGAGAGTTGATAGTAAACCTCTTACTGTAACAGTTGTATGGTATACTAATCACAGCTAGAAAATAGGGAGACCATCACCTACATTGTGAGGTATGCTATTACCAACATTATGGTTTACTGGTTTACCAGAGGTTAGAGTGCATACATGTTTTTGACACAGGAGATGTGGTAGATGAAATAGCCCAATAAAAAATCGTTTGAGGTTTTGGTTGAATAGGTTTTTTATTTTGTTCCTTTAGACAAAGTGGTAAACACCGCTTAAACTCAAAACCGAATAGGCAGGAGGTTAGAGTGCATACATGTTCAATTAAAATTACGGACTCCGAATAGGATCATACAAAAACAAGATTTTCCTTTTCTTATTTGTTTTCTCCTAAACATAGAATCTTGCTTTATAAAGCAAGCATGGCTATTTTGCACTCAGTATATAGACTTCTACACAATTCTTACATTAGCAATAAATGTTACACCATGAGTTTTTAAACAACAGTTTTTTCATGAGCATTAAATTTGTTTACACTCAATTCTTACTCGTATCCGCTGCTCGATGTTGATTCTGTGTGCTAACATACTTGGTAAATAATTCCAAGTTCTAAAACTAGGCAGGATTAAAAACAGACGCTGCCATTAAAAAAAAAAATTAACACTTTTGTTGCAAAATTTCACTTTTTAAGTCATATGCTTAAAAATCTATTCATCATCCTCATTTTGATTTTTCTTCTTCTTTTTACGCTGATCACGCAAACCTGAAAAACATACCAGAAATTACCAACCAGAAGCACATGTGTTGCTCTTAAAAATAAACAAATAAATAGCAAGGATGAAAAGTATATGTTAAGACAACAAACTTACGTGTCTTTTCCTCTTTTCTTTTTCTCTTTGCATTCATCATATTTCTTTGTCCTCGTGTTGAATCCTTGGTATCCATGCGCACCTGTGAGGAAAAAGGGGTAAAGGAAGAATAAAATAAAACAAACATAAGCTCAACTGAAGTAAGCTGAATATCATTATTCGATTAAACAGAAATTTCAAATATTTCCTTGGTACAAGAAGTTAAAATCTAGATAGTTCATTTTCAAATAATGACGAGCTTAATTTTAATCAAATATAAACATGTAGTTCTTATACACAATCGTCAAACAATATGCAGCCACATTATTAAAAGAGTGTGATCGCTCGAGATATTTCTTATTAAGCTAGTTTACTGATGCCATGTGACACTAAATATGTAGATGATAGTTCAAAACAATTCACATCAACACTTCAGCCAAGAGCATAATTCTTATAAAAGGCTATGAAATAGTAGGTCACATAAAAAAGGAAGGGAGAAATATAAAACGATAGAAGGAAAAAGTCACTGCATATTTTAATTTCCAACAGAACTAGAATGAAAGCAATAGTCCCCAATTTACTCGTCAACTAGGGAAACTTTATCTCTTAAACTCACCTCATCCATGAAACACTAAAAAAAAAAAAAAAAATTCAATAACATGAAAATAAGTGTTAACAATATACCTCTTCACCAGCACTCCGAAGTGCGTGAAGTGCATCCACACAATCTTGACCAATCACAACCAATCTCCCCTTTTTGCCGAACCCTGCACCCTGGCGATCACTTAGTTTTTGCTTTGCTAATTGTTGCAATTGCTCCTGCAAGAGGGGTGTTACACCAGCCTGCAAAGAGAGTATATCATCAGAGTTTGTCCTTACAAAAGTTGAGAGGAAAAAGAAAAACAATAAAAAAGCTTGCTCCAAATAATGTTCATCTAAACAATTTTAAAATATATCATCATCTTGACATTTATCGGTAAGCATGACAATCTTAAGTATTATTTAACGAAGAGTTCAAATACATATTAAGCTAAACCATGCTATATATACAGAGCTAAAAATGGATTAAGAAAAAAAAGCAATTCATTTTATTGGAGTGGCGTGCACATAGTCCATGTTCAGGGAAATGGTTGTAGCACATAAAAGGATTTAGTGTCTGCTTCAAAAAAAAAAAAAGATATAGTGCATTTCCAATCCAAAAAGGCAAAACTTCAACCTAAGTACTATAAGTAGTCAAAGACACGGCCCAACTCAAGTCCCCAATATCCTTGTCTGAAACACGGAAAGACAAATGCACAAAAATATGTTTCTGCATTAAGACTATTAAAATCAATATCCTTGTGCTCTACATCCTGCTTTACCCTGCAATCACTATGCAATAACTACTACTCTTGTTGGTCAACAAACCAACATAAATGGTGAAAACAGCAAGTGCCAGAGTGAAAGAAAACCATAATAAGGATAGTACATACCCCTGCTAAATATCGATGTGAAAATGTTTTTGATTGCAAAGGACGTGAAATCAGCATACTGAGCTCCTGCGATATGTAAAATTTGGGACATAAAAAAAAATGAGACAATGGAAGATAGGTAGAAAAGAGTGGCCAGGTGTCATTTTTAGTTTTATTTTTACAAAAAAAAAAGTGAGTACAAACCGTCTGCAATTTCTTCAATTGCTTAGAGCTGGCTTTCTTTTGCCTACATTTATTAACTTGTTCCTCCTCGCTGTCATAATTTTCAGTAACTAAATCCACTGAACTAGCATTCCGATCAAACCAGCTTTTTTCTGCCTTCGCCTAAAATAAGGAAAATTGAATGCACAATATAAGTGCACACTAGTTTAAGCAAAGGATTCATAATAAGGAAAATAGACAAGGATAAGAATTAGGAAAAGCAACAAATGAATGAGTAAATATAACAATGGAAAAGCTAACTTGTGCCCTTAAGGCACAAGTTAATGAATCAAATATAGTAACTTTTTGTTGGAATGTGTGCATTGAATTTAGTTTTTGAATTTGTAGTAAATTGAATGTACAAAACTTTAGAAAATATTTCTACTTTTGGGTTCCTTAACATGTGCCCTAAGGGCACAAGTTAGCATGACCCATATAACAATTTTACAAAACTGTCCTAATTATTGGCTATTAATAAATGTCATATATGCATCGTGGAATATAATGACTTGAAAGTCATGTTCACAGTATTGGGGGTAAAATTGGAATAAATTAATTAATGTTTCATTGAAAAAATGAAACGACACGTTTACTTTTGCTAAAGTGATACTTAGTATGGAACCGAGGAGGTAATTAAGAAACTGCAACCATGGATATGTGCTCAAAACTAGATGACGAAGTATAATAGAGAGGCTGTTGTAACTTGTAAGGAAGCAATAAAGATTAACAAAAGTGTAACTGTTTAACCTAAAAAGTAATGACATACAAAAGGATACCATTTCAAACCATGTATAGCGACAATCCCCAAGCACACTTTCATCTGTGCATGAATAAATTCCAAAAACATAGCGGTATGAATTCAGGTGAATCTGTTTACCTGGGAATCCTTCCTAGTTATCTTGTCTATTTGACGTGCAAGAGACAAACGTTTCAGAACCTCGGGCATGTATGAGTTCTCCACAGGAAATCGCTGAAAGTTGTCCTATATACATGATGAACACAATAAACAGAAATGTCAATTGACTATCTTGGTCCAGATAAGCAACAAAAATTGCTGACTAATTTAAATGATAACTATTTTTAAGTTTATTAGATTTCCTTCAGAAGTATCACTTAATGAAATCTTAATAACTGGTAAGAAGATGAGATGATGAACTACAATGTACAACTTTAATATCTCTATTATAAGTGGTTAAATCGAAAACGAGAACCATCAAAACACCTTTGAAAATGACTTGCACAATGAAGCAAACTTTGATGTTTCTTTTGGGGAGATTAAAGCAATGCTACAACCTTCGGCAGAAGCTCTAGCGGTTCTTCCACTTCTATGAACATAAACCTATAAATAAGAAACAAGTTGTATAAATATATGAATATTCATATGAATATCAATATATGGATAAAAGAAGTAAAAAACTGGCTTACCTCTGCTGAATGTGGAAGCTGGTAGTGGACAACAGTTCTAACACCAGGAATATCAAGACCCCTTGCAGCAACATCTGTAGCAACAAGTATGCCATTATCATTTTCACGAAAGCGGTCCATGGCCTGGCATTAAACAAGGCAGGAAACAATAAAACGATGGGGGTAAATAAAATGAACTATTCAAAATTTCAAGAAACCAAACCAATGCTTAATAAGAGAGACAAAGTAGACTATACCCACATGATACTCATGGATGGGTCATATACTTAAGTTTTTGTAATTCGGTTCACATCAGTATTTATCATGATACACCTTTTTTAGAAAGAAATATTAGGAGGAAATAATTAGTATAGGAGCACATTAGTTGAGCATAAGTCTTCTTAAGAAGAGTTTGGACAATGGCTTCTTCTAGTTTTCTTCCTTATTCCTATGAATGGATATGGAAATACAAAGCACCCAGGGCAATGGCTGTGGGCCTCAGTCACACTGCTCGTTCTTTTGGTGTGCACATTATGTCCTGTTCTACTTCAAAACCTATTGTACACATGTGCAAGGCAACACATTTCTTATGGAACAATTTGTTGGGGTTGGGTGTATCCTAAATTGGAAGAGTTTCCAATAGTTAGTTTAAAGGCCCGAACATATGTTTTTTTAAGTTAAACTCTTCTATATTAAAAACAAGATAGAAAATTACCATGACAAGGGTTTAAAACAGAACAAAGATAGTGATTAAAATGGGTATTCTCCACCCAACATTTGGAACCTAAGCTTGCTTCAAGGTCTATATTATAACATATACCTTCGGGCAAAGCAAATAAAGCAACACTTGATAAAAGCAAGCCAAGGAATGGGACAAAGAAAGGACACAAACCTTTAAACGCGCTCGCTGCTGCATTTGAGCATGAAGAGTCCAAACATTAACACCAAGAATGCGCAATATGGAAGAAATATGGCGCAAAGCTGCAATTGACGTACAAAAAACTATTGTGCGCCCTTGACCATGGACAGTAAGAATATAATACAAATGGGCATCTTTATCATCTTCGGTGCATCTGCATTTAATAACAAATCATTAATGTTGTATCATCAAACAAAAATCACAGTTCATGCCATATCAAACATTACTTAGTGACTTTATCATGGGTAATAATCAGTTTGAGTAGATGTTATAGAAGGGGTCATAAACATAAACTACAACTCTATTTTAGCATGAAGAAATGGATAACAAGCGGCCGCCCAGGGTAGTATATGTGACCCCACCAAATAGCAAGAGTAAAGAGATTATATAGCACCAAAATCAAATAACTACTTCAATCAAAATGAATATATCACAAAAAATATAATTTATTCTCAGAACTTGAGTTTTAGAGCATAGATATGATTTTACATACTCAATAAAGGACTCTTCAATCTTAGCTGCTAATATTGATGGATTGGTAAGATCAATAATTGCAGCATTGGGTCTCATTCCTGCTCGCTCAGAAAGAGTTTCAATAGAATCCAAACCATCTGTCGATGGTTGCTTTTTCTGAATTGAACCACGCTTTAACTTCTTGCGAAAATCAGCAGACAGTGCGACAGTTGCCGAAAAAACAAGAGTTTGCCTTTTCTTTCTTTGGATGCTAGAAACTGTAACACAACTTTGTGCATCTTTAGAATTATCTTCACTGGAGATATTGGACATGGGAAGCATATCAATTATTGATTGTAACTCCTTAAAATGACCACTTTGTACCATTCGATCAGCCTCGTCAAGCACAAAGAAAGACAATGAATGTAACTGCAAAACCAGATCGTCCGGGTTAAAACAGACTTCCGATGAAAAACCACATGTCAAGTTTATGCTATGCATTGAACTAAACAATTATTTATTACCCTGTGTAAATTAATCCTACAGCAGTTATGTTTTAGAAAATAAGAAACCAAAAACCATAGGCAAAATGGTATCAGACACTATGTAGTAGCTCGGAATGAGCAATATATCATTCTTGTAATGAAATATGCTGCATAGTCATGATTGATAGTAGCTCATATACATTACACATTAGGATCAAAAATTAATAAGAGCCCACTATTTAGGTGCTCTTATTGTCTTCTTTGCCACTAAGTTTCTTTTTTGTTTTCTATTTATTTGTTCATTTAAGGATTCTGCACGTGCTAATATATTTGTGGTCCTCAACCGCAACTGCGGCTGCAACAAAAGGATTTTGAAGCCTTCACAACCACATCATAACCGCAGTTACAATTTAAAAACACCGTATGCGTGCTAATCATCTCCAGTTTTTCAATATTTCCCTTTTCCCCTTGGCAATTATCTATGTAAATATTTAATTCTCCAAAATATAAATTTAGTCGTACTCAAGCTTAATAAAATTTTGCATTAGCATTAGCAATCACCTCAATCAGATGTTTTTCTCCAGATGACATAAGTTCCCATAACCTCCCTGGAGTAGCGACCACAATCTCAGGTCTTGCTTTTAAAAGTCTTTCCTGCTTTTCTGGTAAAATACCTCCAACTATAGCGGTCACCCTAACATTAATATGCTTGGCTACTGCTTTCAGATGCTTGGCTACCTGAAAAAGCAATTGCAGCCCCAAATAATAAAATTAACAACTTCTATCATCAACAACTTTTGTGGATACTAGAAATCACATTAACTGTAAAAAAACATATCGGATTATATTTTAGTCAATGTGATTCCGAAATAGGTCCAACAAAATCATTATTAGTCTCATAAAACTCTGAAATTAATTATTAGTCTTGTTAATCTCTGAGTTGCTACAAATAAACTCAGAAAAATATAAGACTTGTGAGTCATAACTTCTAAAAAAAACCAAACACGACATAGTTATAGAACTGTGAGTCTGCTTAAAATACAGAAGCAGAAGAGTTTACACGAAAGATAAACAAATTAAGTGTAAATTATAATAAAAAATCTCAAAAGTAGCCCACCCTTTAAAAAAGAAAGATGACAAAAATTGTACCTAAATTTGAACAGATGAGACCTGTAACTACTATAAAACCAAGAACGTAAAATCAGATTAACTGGCAACAATCAAGCAACTGACAAGCAAATGATTAGAAAGCCTTGACAATCACCTGAAGTGCAAGTTCTCTTGTTGGAGCAATAATAAGACTCCTCAAAAGGCCCGTAGTAGCGTATTTTTCAGCAGCTTCTTCACCATTTACCCCACTTATACTTTCAGCCTTTTCACGCTCCTCCAAAAGACGTTGCAAAATGGGCAAACCAAACGCAAGTGTTTTACCAGATCCCGTCTCTGCAGCCCCAATAACATCCTGTCAAATAAGGACACAAGAATTCCCATCAAAGCTAATCTTATGAAGTATTTCAAACCATCAAAATTTCCTGAAGAAAAACTTCAAATCAACCAACCTTCCCTTGATGAGCAGCAGCCGGAATACATGCTTTCTGTATCGGTGTTGGCTCCTTGAATCCCAACTTGTGTATTGCTTTCATTAAACGAGGATGAAGCCTCAACTCGTTCCATGCATAATATTCAGTTTCATCGATGTTCTCTTCATCAACACTGTCCTTCACATCAGCATTCACACCTAGAAGTGCGTACAGCAATTAGTGGAACAAGTCCGCCCACATTTTCTTTAACTTGTTCATAAGACTTTCCATTTTTCATTAGATTACAGCAGGTTCTCAAGTTTATTCTAATGACAAAAAAATAGATTTACTTCTGACGGACAGCCACACATTCCAAAGCAGTTATATATTCTAAGGCTCTGTTTGGGAGTTTTGAGGGGAGGGGAGGGTTTGAAAAAAAAAAGGAAGGAAGAAGTGGAAAGAATGGAGAGATATGAGAGTGGAGGGCTTTGGGGGGTTTAGTTTTCTTCATAATACAAAATCCCCCTAATTTGGGGGAACCAGAAAATTGTATTGGAGGAGGAGTTTGGAGAGTTTTGGGGGGCTTGGGTTAAGTTTTCCAAATTCAACCTATGTTGTTATAATACTTTCAAAGTTAAAAATACATTAATCATAAGTATTTATTTATCATTCTCTACAAAACCACTCTCTCAAAATTTGAAAGATTTCTCTATTTTGTTTCTCTAATCTCATCCCTCCAAAACCCTCCCCTCCCTTCCCCTACAAACTCCCAAACAAAGCCTAAAAGTATAACTGGAAAAGACGTGATAACATAAAAAGCATCATTGCCTTTATAAATAAATACTGAAAAGGCAAACGCTGGCATGTTTGTCTGTCCATTTTCTCTGCGGCACTATATTGTGTACGTATGTTTAATTGTGAATTAGCAGTTTTTCGTTACACTCGTGAACATCGTAATATTATCAACACATATGGTTGATATGTATGTGCTTATACTAACTAGTCAAACATACATGTAATTATAAAATTGTCTAAATAACCAATCAAACAAACCTTTTAAATTCCACAGGAACCTACATTTAAGTATAGTAAGATTAAACAAAAAATACCACTATTTGAAAGTTCAACTTTCTGGTTTTCTTTTGCATCCTTGTTTTTCTTCTTCTTTTTCTTTTTCTTTTTCTTCACTTCAGACTTGATGCTCTCATCATTCACCGTTTCTCCGCCACTACAAGCACTGTCTTGCTTCTGCTTATTCGACTTCTTCTCTGGTTTAGAATTGTGCTTCCTGTCATGATTTTCAGGATCGGGAATATTTAAACCATACTCAGCTTCATCAATCTCCTCCAGTGAAAGAAAACCTGCAAACGAAATATAATAAATGACATAAAATGAAAGGGAAAATTATAATAACCTCCCTGAGGTTTGGGTGAATGCAAATGACACCCCCTCTAGTTTTCCAAACATAAGTGACCTCCATTGTTAAAATCTATCAACCTACTGTCAAAGAGAAACAAACAAAAAAAGCAATAATTATTCTATTTCTAAAATTGATACACCGCCTTGTGGTTCCATCAAAAACCCAGAACAGCTATACCACAGTGAATATTAAATAACTCTTTAAATAGCTACTTCACAGTCTCTTGGTAATTCCCTTTTTTCGTAATAATTATTTGATAAAATGTTTGCATTCACTTTTTCAAGATAAGGAAAAGTAGCCAATCTAGACAAAGGTTCCACGGATTGTTAACTACTGGAAATTGGATTAAACATGTAACATTTCTCAAACAAACAAAACCTTGTCCCTGACTTGGTAATAATCATTCTAAAAAGATTTTTGAAACATTCAAATTGAGACAAGGTAAAAAACTGAAGCTTAGAGACGTGATTCTAATGGCAAAATGGATGTTGTAATGTGTTAAAAATGCATATTTGGTATCAAAGCAAGTTTGTCATAACCACAGCGAACCACTGTAATTTTGCAAAAGCCACAAAGTGTATGTAGCTTCTGAAAATCAAGGTGGCTCACTGTGATTCTGAAAACCCTACCATTGTACCAAACATGCACTTAATTGTTTTTACATGTAAAATAACTTCTTTTTCGGGTGTTGCCAACTTATAAAATGGGTACTGTCATGCCAAATCAATCAAAACCAATATTTCTTATCAAAATATATATTTTATATAGGGTTGAATATATAATATATATCTTTAGTCCCTCTAAATATACCAACTTTCATTTTTAGTCCCTATAAAAAATACTTTCGAACATTGGTCCCTTTAAATTTTCTGCTATCAATGTTAGTCATTCACATTTTGGAACTAATTGGCCCAGTTTCTTAAATTGTTACGTACTTAAACTACGTAGGCATTTTGGAACAAATTGGGCAAACTCAAAAACATGTTTTTACACACAACCGCGAGGTTCTGGATTCATTAAAGGTAGCCTAGCAATATCAGCATTGTCAGTTGAGTCAAGCCGCCCGTACAAACAGCAATAACCATAACCAATTACAATCACAGTTGACTGAGGCAATTCAACAAACACTTGGCATGCATAACATAATTTTCTCAAAATAAACAACAAAACGAAATCTTTCAACTGTAAAACAAGAGTGACGCGAAGTTTACCTCCTTCAAGTTCATTAGAGCCAGTGAAGAGAGAAAAAGAGGCGTCGTTATCGTCGTTTTCATCAGGTTGAGGAATAGAAGAGTTCCATGGAAGTGAGTCGAATCGGTCGAGTTCAGCTTCGTGAGGTTTTAGGGTTCGGTTCTTCCTCTTAGACTTTTTTATCGAAGCTTCTGTCATGGATGAATAGTAGTAGAAACTCGCTTACAGTAACAGCGCCGAAAGAAGAAGAAGAAGATGAAGAAGAAGAAGAAGAAGAAACTCTTGTATTCGTTTTTGCGGTAACTCAAATTGGGCTTAGCTTAAAGCCCATTTTATAGTAAGCACGTTTATATTTATGTTGTAGGTTTACTTTATACACCCCCTCTGTGCTATTTACGTGGCTTTGAAGTAATTAACAAAGCTAAGGCACAAATAAAAGGTGCATGTCCTAAAATGGTCTCGTGTGAAGACATTCTTGCTTTTGCAGCTCGAGACAGTACTCGCAAAGTTAGTGGTGGCGACATAGACTACTTAGTAGCATCAAGATGTAGACATGGTCAGACCTTTATCATCGATGAAGCAAATACAAAATCTACCACCATCATATTCCAACACGTAGGAACTTATCAATCGTTTTAATAGAGAAGGTTTGTTAGCCGATGAAAATTCAAGTGGTTACACTTCTTGGAGCTCATTTTATTGGTGTTTCACATTGTTTTTCTTTGTCAAACAGGATATACTCTTTCATTGAATACTTTTCTCAAGATCCTTCAATGGACCATAGCTTTTCTCAAGATCCTTCAATGTGTTAGACCAAAATCGGTTAAAAGAACAAAACCCTAGGTTTGCTATGTCGTTGAAATTCAAGTGTTTGCCACCAAAGTCACAACAGTTACATTTACAGATAAAAAGCATCATAGACCCAACAATGGTAATGATTTGGACAACATGTATTATAAGACGTTGAAGAACAACCGTTATTTATTAACTTCAGATCAAACGTTGCTTAATAGTGGCTTAACTAGGAAAATGGTGGTTCTCAAGGTGAGATTAGGGAGCACTGCAGGCTGTTAATTTCAATTAACTGCACCACAATTCTTCACCTTCCTAAAAATTTGTCCATGAATAGATGTGAAGTTATATTTTCGATGTCCTTGTTACGATTGTTGAGTGGAAAAAACAACGATATTTTTTTTACAAGTTAAAACAATGTGAGTTGATCCGTTAAATCTGCATATAAAAACATCCCTGGTAGCCAAGATTTCTTCCCTTAGGATTAAATTAATTGAATATTTTGAATTATATTTAACAGGTAATTAATACCTTGTGAAATCCACAAAGTAATTAATTAATTATTTCAACTGATTAATCATCCAAATTATTGATTAAACTTGTCTCATTTTATTACATTATGTCATCTACTATTTTCTACAATACCTTTTTTTTGAATAAATTTTCTACAATACCTACACAAATATTAAAATCAAGAGGAAAAAAAAATATTTTTTAAATTGTGTAATCAAATAAATAAGGCAATAGAGAGAAGAATGTTTTTGTATTTATAACTCAAGACAACGTACTCAAATCCTAATTTGAAAAACTATTCTTATAACCAAATAAATAATATGACTTTCTCCATACTTGTTTTGAAAATCTCAGACAGAGAAAAGAAATTGACAACAAAAAAACTTAGAACAAAAATGAACATAGTATTTTTTGTCGGAAACAAATAACATATTTATCTTCTAAACTTCTTAGACGATTTTTTGTCTTTCAAACCAAAGTATTTGTCAACGTCATCCTCCTCTCTTATATCTCCTTCGCCGCTCCGTTTCTTCCCTCCGGATTCCTTCATTTTCTACACGAACAACAAAAAACGAATAGTTAAATATTAAGAAAGTAATTACATTAACACACATAAGAATTCATTATTTTCATTAACACACATAAACCGGCTTGTTAGATGAGGATTGCCTCCTCTTTATATACTCTTCTCAAGAGTCTTGTCTATCCGATGTGGGACTTGGGTTTTTCCCAATACACCCCCCTCACGCCCAGCACTCTTTGGGCTTGGTGCGTGAATAGGTTTAGGTGGCCCTTGAATTCGACAAGCTCTGATACCATGTTGAATTTGGGACCTAACTCAACCTTACAAAACCGGCTTGTTAGGTGAGGATTGCCTCCTCTTTATATACTTTTCTCAAGAGTCTTGTCTATCCGATGTGGGACTTGGGTTTTTCCCAATATATGGGGCAACGCTCACGCAATGAGCTGATTGATTTATGCTCAAACCCAAATGCTAAGATAGTATAGAGTTCCTTCTAAAGATGTCTAACAATGAGTGCACTGTTGTCAGCTTTCTGCCACGGTTGCATCGAAGCACTACGGCATGACAGATTTAGTGCTAGTAGCCATAGGCTGTAACAGCTTCTATATCAGCCATGTTTCTTCCATAGGACACAACATCGTGTTATATGGCAGATTCTTTGGCTTGGCCCCTTATCCGCCATTGAACAGTAATATGGCCTACATAATCGTTATAAGTGACGGTCATCCCTCAATTCATACGTTGATTTTGTGGCTCAGTTAGGCCCAACTCAAATTCTAAAACTCCATAATTTACTAAATCTGATAATATAATCACAATCAAGTTGAGATCTTCTCTATTTCTCAAAATAAAGAGGCCTTCATTTGGAGAATGAAAAACACAGTATATAATGTATCAAAACATTTTTTATCATATGATTCTTTTTTAAAAAATTAATATTCGTGTCTTTCTCTCTAATTAAAACCCTCATATATGGATAGAATCTTAGCTCGTCATAACCTATGCATCTTTTTACATTTGTTTTTTTAAACAAGCTATAAGAAACAATGCTTATACCCAATGAAGACAA
>Ga0315914_1007457_pt1 | contig 15141 bp, 7 predicted proteins | sample MpolenodulesMG_FD_203920 | JGI IMG/M metagenome (GOLD analysis project Ga0315914, IMG submission 203920) | Medicago polymorpha root nodule microbial communities from Los Angeles, California, United States - elongated nodules | ecosystem: Host-associated > Plants > Roots > Nodule | place: USA... | reverse complement strand
GACGAAAAACAAAATAAAAAAATTTGTGAGGATGAAAACATTCAGTTTAATTTTTTAGGGACTAAAATCAAAATTCGCTATATTTATAAGGACGAAAAACTTATTTAACCCTTTTTTTAATTTTATTTTTCATATTCTCATAAAAATCTAGAAAAAAATTACATTTTTTTATTTGATTTTTAGAATTTTTTGGTGGCATTTTTATATTTCTATGATTTTATTTGACAAGTTTTTATAATTTTTTACTTTGTTTTTTTATTGTTTTTAGAAGCAAAATTCAAAATTGCTGAAATGAGAGAGACTATGATTGCTGATTATACATAAGCATAGTTAGGATTATAAAATCCAAAAACTCAAGGGCATTTTTGGAAATTTAACAGGGTGCCTGAGAGTATCATAGGGTGGGAAAAGTAATAATCATGTAATTACAACCCATATTATTTTGGACTCTAACCATTAGACCACGATCAATTTGTGTGCCCCATTTTAAGTGAAAACTATTATCGCCAAAAATATATATACACCATCACATAAAACAATTTAAAGTTAATTAACACTAACTACTAATTCTTGTAAAAAAAACACTAACTGCTAATTTTGGTTGGTCATATTATTTAGTTATTTAGTACCTGGTTCAACCGGTTCTATAATGGTTCAACCAATTGGACTGATTGAACCATGACTTGGAGGTCACAATGGTACGAACTCCGGTTCGGTTTTAAAAACCTTTTTTTTACCCCTCAATCTTTTTAAGTCTTCGGAAGCATTTGCTTTAGATTTTTTTTTATAAGAAAAACTTTTTTTTTTATTTTGAGTGTTTTTTTAGGATTTAAAAAAAATCATTTTTGACTCTAAAATGAAAGCTATTAGAATTAACTTTTGCGAAAATCAATTATTTTTTCAAAAACAAGAAGGTAACACACAAATTAGTTAGAGATATATATATTTTTAAATGATTTTGATGGATAGTAAACAAATAAAAATAGCTTCATATTTTTGGCTAAATTAATCCAATGGTCCTTCAACTAATTAGCAGTTTTCATTTTGATTCTATAAGTTCTAAAATCATCAATTTAGTCCCTCAACTTTTGCTCCGTTATTCAATTTCGTCCCCTCCGTCAGTCTCTTAATGTCTAAAATTTTTGATTTAATTTTAACCATTTGATTGCATGTCCATTGTATCTTACAGTGAACCGTCATCACCTAATTTTTTCAGCTTTCATCATCTTCTTTCATTCTCATCCTCTTCTCTTCATCCACCTTCATACCTCTTCATACCCAGAAAATGAAAAAAATAAAAAGTTCAAATTCATTTTTTCAAAAACTCAATCTTCTTAATCTCTTATTCTATCAAACTCCAATTATATTCTTTTTCTTTGTTTCCATTTTCTCATTTAAAAGAAAAAACAAAAAATAGAAAAAACTCATCTTCCTTCTCACGTAGACGACAACAACAACAAAAGCTTTTCTTCTCTCTTCAAACACCACCACCACCCACTTCCGGCCACCATTACTTCTCCGTCCAGACTCCTTTGGCAACCCCACCACCACCATTAAATTCCTCTCTTCTTCCTCTTCAATAACCGTTAACTTATTTTTAGATTGGTGAGAGTTTGAAATACCCTAATCACCACTTTCTCTCTAAATTTCGGCCACCATGAGACTCGTTTTGAGAAACGAAAGTGACAATCTTGTTCCCCATGATGACCCCTATAAAAGCCCTATATTTATTTCATAATTGTAGCAACTTCACCGGAGGACCACCATGCCGGTAAACTTCTTAGTCGCGCCGGAAAACTGTAAATTTTGATTAATTGGCAGTTTTCATTTTGCTCAAGATAAAAATCCAAAAGTACCAACGGATTGCAACAATCGTCAAAATGCAAACAGAGACAAGATAATGGGTTTGAGTGGATACAAACAACAACAACAACACGCCTCTTCAAAATGCATGCTTGCTTTCTTTCTTTCCTCTTCTTGTTTCTTTCCTCTCTTTCTCTCATACGTATTGCGGTGGCAGGGTTGTGTTGGAAGCGGAAAAAACGCGAATTTGTGTTTGGCAAGATAATGGTTATGCAGAAGTTGTTTTTTATTCGTTAATTGTTCTTTTTATTTGGAATGAATGAGTTCAATGGCAGAATTTGATTAAGGAGGATGGTGGGTATATGATAAAGATGAAAGAGGTGGTGTTTTCCTTTTTACAATGGCAGAATACAATGAAGAATGAGAGGAAAAAAGAGGAGAAAATAAAGTTTATGAGTTTGCTGAGATTCTGGGTTTGATGAACTATGAAGATGGATGAAGAAGATGAAGAAATAGAAGGAAGAAGAGAATAAAAGGAAAGAAAAATCATGTGTTTGTGGTCCATTATAAGATCTAATGATCTTGTATGATCTGAGGGTCTTTTTTGTTTAAAAATGATCAAAAGGCTAAAATTAAATAAATTAATAAGGTCTATGGTGGATCACTTACCATATTGGTGCACCTTAAACATTTAATGTTAAAATTAACAGAAGAGGACTAATATGACTAACGGAGCAAACGTTGAGGGACCAAATTGATGATTTTAGGACTTATGGGACCAAAGTGAAAATTGGTAATTAGTTGAGGGACCATTTGATTAATTTAGCCCATATTTTTTTTTCAAAATCTTCTAAGAAAACCTTTATATTTTTTTTATAAAAAAATCTATTTTTTATAAAAAAAAAAAAAAATCATTTTTTTGTAGTTATAACAAACTTTGAAAACATTGTAAATTTGAAAAATTATAGGTAGTTGTGAGTATTTTTTGTGAAGTACTACATGAAAAGCATTTAAGAAAATGCACCTAAATTTTATCCTTATTTTAACTTTAGCATGGTCATAAGTTTTATCCTTGTTTTAAGTAGTTTTTTTTTTATTTTTAAAACTGAGTATCCGTCTTAAAGAACAACTAATTTTAGGGGTCTAATCCCACTGTTCATTTGTCGGACACCGTTTAAATATATATTTTAGGTAGATATTAATAGTTTTTTTTAATAAATTACGGGTTATATCAACACACAAAAATTACGTGTTATAATATGAGCAATTTCTTTGTATTACTTTTGAATTATATGGATTTTCAATAAATATTATACATATAACAAAAACAATAATATTATTGATAATTTTTTCAATTTAGATAACTAGAATTTATTTACTTTTTTGTAAAAAAACATGAATTTATTTATTTTATATTTTAGGCAGATATTAATACTTTATTTAATTAAATACGGGTTTTAATACGAGTCATCTTTTTTTTCTTATAACTCCTGAGTTATATGGACTTTTAATAAATATTATACATAAAATACAAATATTAATATTATGTATACCAACGTTCAAACAACCACTTTGTGCTCTTCTATCCGCTCTTTTTATTATATTAATGTGTATAAATTACGAATAATATTTTTATGAAATTTTGATTAAAATTATTTTTATTTTGATTAAAATTATATGTGTTGATAATAGATATTTTCACTTTCATATTGTAACAAATATTATCACTTTCGTATTGTAACAAATATTATCAACAATGTAACAAATATAATTATTCTTATCTTTTTGAATAACAACAACAAAATGACATTATTTATTAAAAAAAGTATAATTGGAACTGAAGTTAAAAAAAGTATAATTGTAACTGAAAAAATCAGCAGCCAAAAACCATGTATTTTGTTCCAAAAAAAAAAACATGTATTTTCTTTATATATAGTATAGATAACCCGTGCAATGCAAGGAAAATAGTATTTTAATTTTTCTAAATGTTTTTGACTTAAAATTACAACTAAACAGAATGTGAAAAATTCTAAGTGATAACACCGAAATAATTTGATAGGAATTAGTGACTAATTCATACTGTACACCCAGTTAGAAAAAAAATAAATTAAAAAACAAATATTATCAACATACCTCTATAATGCAGCATACAATTCAAAACCATACCGAGATTAATAACCTTTTCTGACTTTATTTATAAAATCATTTTTACTGTTGCAAACTGTAATAACTCTCTTCGTTGCATCTACTGTTATATATAAGACAAAACTGAAGAAATAATTAGTATTGCAGCAAAACTCAGCAATATCCTTTTCAGATATTGTTTGCTTTTTAAAATATAGGTGATAGTGGTTTCAATATAGAAACCAAGTGCAGCTCAAACCCAAACTCTTTTGTGTGACATTTGTCCGTATAAATGCTTTGAAGATGGGCACGCAATACCTGCTAATCTGGATAGGAATGCTAATTAATGAGTGTTATTTCAATACCTGTTATTTGTTACTTTGAAGATTGGTGATATCACGCTAAATTTAATCAAATTTATATATTATCTAAAAAAAGGAAAAAAATGACTCCCATATTTAATGATAGATGAGTGCATAGTTTTAAAAACCGGACCGGTCGTCGACTCGGTAAGGCTATTGGGTCACTGGGTCATTGGTTGAACCGCATGACTGACCGAATTAAACCGTTTAACTCGGTTGTAAAACTCGGTCTATATAAAAATGTATTCATGTATTAAACTGGGTTGGATCAGAATCATCTAGATCACCCAATCTCAAAAAATAAAATAAAAAACTCATAAAATCTTGTCAAAACTCATCAAAATTAACCATTATATAATTATATTACCTGCACAAAAAATACCATATTTAAATAAATTTTTAATATTTTCCCCTAAAAAACATAAATATTAAAAATTGCAACTTTTTTTATCCAAAACATAAAATAAAATAAATTACAACTTATTTTAAAATTGAAGCATACATGACAAGTATACCCGCTTCAAAAAAATAGTAAGTGATAGTGTAAAAAAAAAAAAAAAGCATACGTGAACAATGAATGGTGAGTGAAGATTTAATTCTGCACTTGAATGTTTTATATATAATTATTAAAAAGTAAAACTAATCACAAAGAAGCATTTAGTGCATTGGTTAAAGCCTGTTGGTTGTGAGTTCGAATCCCTACCATGCCAATTTTCAGAATTTTTTGAAAAAAGCTTTGAAGCGCGGTCAACGTGACATTGACTCAGCCGATTTGTACAAACCGTTGGGTCACCGATTTTTACCGGGTTTGGCCGGTTTTCACCGGTTCACACCGGTTTGATAACATACTCGATCCATTAATCAGCTCGAACCGGCTACCCCACCGGTTCACGGTTGGACCGGTACGACCGGCTGGTCCGGTCCGATTTTCAAAACTATGATTTTAAGTGAAATCCAATTCTAAAGTGTTAAGTGGAATCCAATTCCAAAGAGTGAGACCCACCTTGATAAAACTAATAAGGAAGTGGGTGTTTTTTCTTTGGTGGTTGTCGGGGTTCGAACCTCGAACTTTGCATATATTATGTATTGTCCCTACTAACTGAGCTAAACTCACGAGAAAAGGAAGTGAGCGTTTGAAAGAGTGCTAAAAAGAGAGTGTTGCTAGCACTGCTCGTAAAATAAAACCAAACCTAATACAATCCAAATTAAACTTAAAGAAAACTAAAAATTATTTTAAAGTAGCCACTTTGACATTTTCTTTGTTTTTCTCCTAATTAACTCCTTTTGCCATTCCTTCATTATGAAAAAAAATAAAAATAATCGACCTCGAATTTAGTTCCATCTTAATATTCATAACCTACATGGAGAAAGAAAAAAAACACACAAGTCAAAGACATGAAATACAATCTTAACCCTTTCCTTGGGGTCAAATGGAAATTGAGAGATGTCATCAAATGTGGTAAGTTGGTGAAACACATTCCCATATTGTAGAATTAACATCACATTCATAGCCATAGTTAATTGTCGCTCCCTTCCAAAAACAATTGACTGCTGCTTCCTAAATCTTTCAAGGGCAGTTAACTGCCATTGCATTCCGGTTTATTTCAAAACAACATCGATTAACTCATTCCTTCAAAACTTAAAAAACAAATCTTTCTCTTCCTCTAAACTCACACAAACGAATTTCTTCAACTTCTAGGAAATCAACTTCAACTATAAGTAAGTGTTCATGATCCTTTTGCATTTAGTTTTTTGTTTTATATGTTACATTTTTTGTTTAAATTGATAAAACGTTAGCATTTAGAGATTAGATAAAACTTTAATTTTTTGTGATAAATGATCATATGATTGTCTGTTTTAATGTCAATGTTGTTTAGATCAGGTTTAACTTAAATGTGATAGTTTAAAAGTTGAAATAACACAATGAATCAATGTATTATATTTTGCAGTTCATGTGTTTGATGGAATGCTTAAATGAATTTTGATTGCTTTTTTTTTTTTATTGTTTCTTGTTATGTAAATATGTCTGACAACCTAAATAGGTGCCGACTTGGCAAAGAGACAATTACAAACAGTGCCCATAGAAAGGGTTGTGACGAACTGTATGCCTAAGAGTGGGAAGGGTGTAGGAGTGTCATAGAGGGGACCTCACAGACAGATGCGTCCAACGTATTGGACCCTACTCAACGCTGCTGAGGAGAACTACCAGGATGAGGATCCTAACGAGCTTTAGTAGCCTGAGCAACATGGCTTACCGGTATCCCAACATACACTACATCATTTTTCCAATGGCCCTACTAATCTGTCACTTCTACCAACAATCGGTAAACACGTTGCCTACAAGATTTAGAGTGATTTTGGAGTAAGAATAATTATATTTCTTTATTTTTCAAATGTTTATTTTAATTAATATATTTTTAACAGTTTATTGTTTGTTTTTAAATGGTTTTGTTTTGATTTGTTTTATTTAATTAATATGTTTTTGTTTTTGTTTATTTTTTGTTTTGTTTTTGCGTGGTTCTGGACTCGAGTTCATAGATTCGGTCTTTTCGCGCTACTTTAGATTTGATTCAAGACCATCAATATTGCCATGGTTACGACATATGTCCAAGAGATGGCACGAGAAGACCAACAATTTCCATTTGCCTATTTGAAAGATGGTTGTCATTTTGGATAGTGTGACGTATCTTCTACTTCTACACATTCCCGTCGAAGGAAAGAAGATGAGGAACAAGGAAGAGACCTCTTATGAGAAAGGTGTGGAGTTGATGATGGAGTTGATGGGTGATTATGAGGAAGAGGCGATGGAGGAGATAGGAAAACAATGGGGTGGTTATGTAGGAATCCACTTATGAAGCAATTACATGAGGGGCACCATAGTAAGGCAAATGGGTTGGAGGATGCATACGGAGATAAGGAGAAGAGATATAACAGACAAGATTAGTGTGTGAGGGATTTCTTTCTCTTTCTGGTTAGTTTTACCATACTCACCGATAAGAGAAACAAGCACATCAACCTCATATGGCTCGATGGGATGCATGATTTCACCAGGATACTTGAGTGGTCATGGAGTGGGATGACATGGACTAATCTCTCCATCACCTGTCTGAGGCTTCTGACCCCGACACGGCACCATCGGCGAATACTTGTCCCTACTTGAGGTAGTAATTTATTTTGTTGAAGATTCTATTATAATATGTTAATATAAATGTGTTAATATAAAAGTACTAATAAAAATGTGTTTGTTTTCATTTTTTTGGCATGAGTCCTAGAGCATTTTAGAATTTCATTTACATGGGACCTTAGTCCAGAGTATGTCGCAAACTTCATCCGTGTTGCATGTTTTCTTTCGAGAAAGGCCATATTTCACCGACTCACTACCGAGACATCTAGGATCGTTTGGCGGTGGAGGATGTCAGATTTTGCAATGATCATTGGCAGGTGGTTCCCTTTGTGTATATTTTATGGTACTCAGGTTGGGTTGAGGCCAACAAAGAGATAAAGTACTAACACTTGCCAAAACGCGTGTAGAGAATGCATACAACCAAATTTGTTCGACTTAACTAACTTAAGTGACAATGTACAATATTTAGTTGTTCATATATAAGGTTAATATTGAATTAATGGTCCAACATGTACCTTGTTGAAATTTGACTCAAAATTGATGTTGAAGTTTTAGCAAAATCTTAGCACGATTTTGGTTCAACTTTTGGAGGTGTGCTACTGGAAATATTGTGGCTTGGAGGAATAAATCATGGAAAGATTTGAGGACAACATTTAGTAATGTAATGTGTACTAACCTAAAATTGTGGCACGTGACAGTCAACACGATTTGCATGGATCTGAAACTCTATTTTAAGGCTTCATTCTTCTTTTTTATTTGTGCGAATCTCATGTAACCAAAGGAGAAACATTTTAGGAAAACTTAGAGACTAAAAGTTGAGTGTCTTTTGGTAAGATTCTTAGGAGCATGTCATCAATGAATCCACTCATATCCGTCAAATATAATTTTTAAATTATAAAACTAATAAAAAAAATTTAAAAATTTAATTGGGTCATGTATCATAGGGGTTAGCAATTCACTTATTTATTAAGGTGAACAAGTGGGGCGTTCGGGGTTCGGGGTCCAAACTTCTACCTCTGCATATATTATGCAATGACCATAAGCAAATATATTTAATAATTTAACATATTTTTCCTCATGCCACATTCAAATATAGTTAAATATATAACATAAATAATATATATATATATATATATATATATATATAAGTAATTAAATATATTTTTCCTCATGCCACATTCAAATATAGTTAAATAAATAATAATTTAACATATTAGAAAATGTATTTTTGTATTTATCCATTGAGTATAAAATGTCAAACAAACATGTTGAACTCCTTAAAATATAAGGAGAAAATGTATATAGGAAGTTATAACTATATGATGATATGATTCATTATATAAAGGTACTAGTTTCTTTATTTATTTTTTTATTTTGTAAGGGAGTTTCTTTAGTTTCTTGTTTAGGGGAAAGGTGGAGATTTTCATTTCAATTAATTGATGGCAAAGGTAGTTTTGAGTGAATGAAAGTTAAATATTGAATGGTAGAGGACAGTGACGTCCGCCGACTACCTTACTTTATCCCATTCTTCCCTTCTTTTCTTTCACTAAAACTGCACTTTACCAGTTTTTGTTTTATGTCCATTCCTCAACCCTTCATTCCTCATTCATATACTTTTATGACATCATTGCACTTAATTTGTGATCTACTTCAATTTCTTCAAAGCTATCTTAAAATTAAATCCCTTGCCCTCAAGTAGTTTCAAACATATGGATTTTATTATTTCATTTATTTTTGATTTAATCTTGGGTACTGAATTTAAGAGACTAATATTTAAGGGAGGGATAGAATGATGATGCATTTCTTGTTTTGGTAGGTATTGTCAATAGCCAAGAATTTCTGTACTGGGAAATGTCATCATGGCATGGAGCTATGTATTACATAGGGAACATGCAAAATATCTCTCGTTAGATTACACCAAAACTAGTACCACTTTGAATATATTGTACCACCTCTCTGACTTATTTTTTTATTTTATTTTTTTAAGAAACCTCTCTGACTTATTATAAACACTAAAAAAACATGTTGTCAATTTTTTTTTTTATATTTGAGCTTAATTTTGATATACATTGACCGAGTGTAATATTTTTTAATCCACCATAATTAGAATTTTTCAATATTCTCAATAAATGCCTCACAATATCTCTACGATTTAGATTTTTTCAATACACAACTCTAGAAATTAAATTCAAGTTCTTTTTTTTTGGAGAGACATGTTAACAACTCGTCTACATGTTAGCATGTATATTGCTTAATATTGTTCATAATCACAGTCGATCATACGTTCAAATTTATAACTATTTTTTATTTTAACATACATCATTTATTTTTTCATTCAAAATAGTTTTTTTAATAATTTAACGGTTATAATTAATTGACGGTGTAAACATATTAACACTAACGGTGTATATGAATTAAATTGATAATATTCTTCGATAACAAAGTTATTCTTAAATATTATATGTGTGTCTAATCATTTGAAAAGGAATTTATATAGGAGAACATATTTTTTGAAAAATGAGACTTATTGAGAAGTAGCACAAAGAAAGAGAGTTGATGGTTTGCATAACTCTCTATCTCTAGCCTTTGTTTCTCTGTCTTCTTTGTTCTGTGTTCAAACAGTTGTATACATCTGAAAAGGACCTTGAATTCACAACTTGTTGAATGTTCCTGACCTTGATGACATCATTTCTGAGTCTTCCTTTTTATTCTACACCTATTTATACTTGAGTAAATACTGTCCCACATCCCATTTTTGGGGGCATATAGGGAATAGAGAAATATTAAAAAAGAAAAGGATGAAGAAAAAAAAAGTTGTGCAAAAAATCAGAGAAGAGGTGCAAATGTGAATACTTTGAGAAAAACTAGTTGTATAAACATATGAATATTAGAGAGACAATTGAACTGGTTGTTATAAGCTAAGCATGCATGTTCTTCATTGGATTTATAGTTTTTGAAAGAAAATTATGTTGATCTATTACACATATTTGATGTGTTTTTATATGCAATGTACAGTTGATTAATAAATCTTATTGAGGATTTTGTGATGATGAAATGTTTTGCTATCACTGAAATCTGGTTCAACTTGGTATACTGTTTCCAAGAAAGAACATATGACAGAAAATTTCATCAAGATGAAGAGTATTATTATGAGGAATATTTTATGTAAGTCACATGCTCATCTATATAAATCTAAAGATCAAGACTGGTCCAAGAAAATTGAGTTTAATTATAAAATCAGTCAAATCACACATATTCAATATTTACATCAGTCAGACTAAACAAGAATCATTGAAATTTGACTGTAAGACTTTTAAGGTGAGAAGAACAAAGACCAAAATCAAAATATGATTGCCAATTGATAAGACATATATAAATAACATTATGAAAAAGAAATAATGCATATCTTTGAAGATTCATCACTTACAATATTTTGTGAATTATGGTTTTTCTATATCACTTACCATTACCTGTAAATTGGACCAATTCTATTCAATAAGAGTATAGTATCAAATCAATCAAGCTACAATATATATATATATATAAAACTCATCCAAAAAAATCACAAAAGAACAGATCCAATTTAAGCAACAAATTACAAAAGAAATACTAAATAATAAGGTCCTTGAAATGCATAATAATACAAAAAGTCCTAAAATGCAAGAAAGTTAAAACAAATATATCTGAAGTTGCACATCATTTGCAGTACTAGCTGGTCATTAAACTATATATATATAAATTTGTTTGATAAATTGCACCTTGTTTGTTATATAGCTAGCTAGAGATGAAGCTCCAAATCTAACTTTTCCTCTTGGTGTTTAAACAACCCTATTCCTAACTCCAATGTAATGTTTTGCTCATTATTCATCAAAACATTTTGCTTCTTCACCTCTTCATAGCTCTTCATGGTCTTACTCATCATGATTTCACTTCTTTGAGGATTCAAAAGAGGAAGAGATAGAGAAGGTGTTAATCTTGGTTTCTTATCATCATGGCTAGTATGAGGTAAGGAAGGTGAAGGAGAAGATAAAGAGAGATAAAGTGGAGAAGAACAAGGAGTAGTTATGGTAGGGGTAAGGTTTGGTTTATTATTATTAGGGCATTGATCAGAATTAACCCAAGAAGATATTAATGATGATCTTAATCTTGCCCTATCTCTTCTATGGACATTCATATGTCCACCTAAAGCTTGAGCTGACCTAAACTCTCTTTTGCAAAAACTACAAGAATAGTTTCTTGCTGGCCATGATGTTCCCCATGAATGCTCCTCAAATCCCAAGTTATGATGATGATGATGATCATGATCTCTTGTGTTTCTGTTCAGGTAGTAATTTCCTTCCATGTTGAAGCTTTTTTCTTTATGTATTATAATGGTCTTTTTCAAACCTGCATAGAGAGAAGAAATAAAATATTGAAAAAAATAAAGTAAAATTTGATTATGTTCAAGTAATAATGAATATTGAACAAGACGTGTGGATCTCTTACAAATTCAGAGTTGAGGGAGAGAGAGAAACTGATGATCCAAGAATAGCTTCATGTTGAAGGTTTTTTTTTTTTATATTTATTTTGAGGGTGAAAGTGAAGATCTCATCAGGTGTACTTCATCTGCCACTACTGTATTTGGATATTGCTTAGCAAATTAAATGGAGAAATTGTGTGAAAGTGGTCTTTCCTTTTCTTTTGATCCTTGAAAGCTTTGGACAGAATATGAAATATATATGACTTTAAAATAGTATAAGAGAAGATGCACAACTCACACACTTGCACTTATTCACATCACATCCTTAACTGATTAATTACTTTACTATCACAATATAATCAATAGAAAAACATCTATCTATTTCACATTTCGTCACTTATAACAATCTTTGGTATTTTCTTAAAAAAAAAAATCTCTCGTATAAGTTACCAAATTACTTTTGGCGTGAAGTCCGGTAATCTTTGCGTGCAACTACACATATTATTACTAATCTCTCACAATTTAATCAATAAAAAAACATCTATCTATTTCATATTTCACCACTTATAACAATCTTTGCTATTTTCTTCCAAAACTAATCTCTAGTATCAATCACTAAATTACTTTTGGCCTGAAGCCGATAATCTTTGCATGCAATTACACATATTATTACTAATCTCTCACAATTTAATGAATAGAAAAACATCTATTTGTTTCACATTTCGTTACTTATAACAATCTTTGGTATTTCCTTCCAAAAAAAATCTCTAGTATCAGTTACCAAATTACTTTTGGCGTGAAGCCGATAATCTTTGCGTGCTACTACACATATTATTACTATTCTCTCACAATTAAATCAATAGAAATACGTCTATCTATTTCACATTTCGTCACTTATAAGAATCTTTGGTATTTTCTTAAAAAAAAAAAAAAAAAAGGGTATCAATTATCAAATTACTTTTGCCGAGAAGCCGATAATCTTTGCGTGCAACTACACATATTATTACTAATCTCTCACAATTTAATCAATAAAAAAAACATCTATCTATTTCACATTTCGTCGCTTATAACAATCTTTGGTATTTTCTTCCAAAAAAAATCTCTGGTATCAGTTACCAAATTACTTTTGGCGTGAAGCCGATAATCTTTGCGTGCAACTACACATATTATTACTAATCTCTCACAATTTAATCAATAGAAAAACATCTATCTATTTCACAATTAGTCACTTATAACAATCTTTGGTATTTTCTTCCAAAAAAATTCTCTAGCATCAGTTACCGAATTACTTTTGGCGTGAAGCCGATAATCTTTGCGTGCAACTACACATATTATTATACTAATCTCTCAAATTAGACATGACTACAATAATGGGCGGCAAAACTTTAGTCCCTCAAGAGATGCATTTTCAAAACTATAATTCAAATGTAAAACCTTGGAAAAGACCATATAACCATACATCAAAACACTCTTGAGTAAGTATTAGAGCATCCACAATGGAGACTCTCACATTTGAGGTCTTAAACGGGTCTCACATGGACACATCATTTTTATTTTTATTTTAATAATAGTACCTAATAGGTACCCAACCATTCCAATGGAGATCCTCTATCAAAAGGTCTAAATGGGTCCCACCAATAACAAAAGCAACTCAAATAATGATTATTTTATTGAAAAGTGGTGTGGGGTTCACTTAAGATTGAGGGTCTTAAGTGAGACCCCGGGGCTTAAGAGACCCCCAATTTTTTTTCTCCCAATGGGGGCACCCATTAGGTATATTTTTTTTTATTGTATCATTCTTTTTTATTTAATTTTCTTGTTTCACTTTCATCTGTTCTTCAATTTGAACTTATTTAAATTTAATTTTCAATTTCAGTATGCATATTTTTTTTCATCTAAATCTCCAAAAGAACAAAAAATTGTTAAGGACAAATATGTACGGATTTTTTTTATTTTACAAAAGTCGATAGTTAGTATTAGAGTTTTCTTTATGTCGATAGTTAGTATTAGAGTTTTCTTTATGTTACGATGATATAATTATAGAGCTTATTTTAGGACTGTTTAACTATATTGTTTTATCATAGAAGTAGTATATTTTTATTTAAATAAACTAGTTAACATATTTAACCTATAATTTAATTAAATATAAAACTAATTGGTCTCTCGATATATATGTCTCATTTTTTATGATATTTTCGAGACTTGCATCCAGTGACGGACCCACGTTGGTGGGTGTGTGGGTCTTGACCCTCACTTGGCTTTGAAAAAATAACTTTTATATTTCATGCACCAAAAGAACAAATCAAAGCATGAGGAGGGAAGAATAAAATTTGACTATAGCTCACATTTTCGGTTATATGAATATTATCAAGAATCAAATGTGAAATCGTATGAGAGATGAATCTTTATTTAAATGATTGTTTGGTTACTTATATTGAAATAGATACTTTTATAATAACAATTTCTTTTTTAAAGGTATAAACTCTTATAGTTTTTATTTTTGGTCAAGTAGATTAGTGATTAGAAACTCACCCTTAAGATGAATAAGTGAAGAATCTGAGGTCCAAACCCCGACCTTGTATATCACAATGTCTCTATCAACTAAGGATGAGATACTTTTATAGTTTTATTGACATTCAAAAGGAAAAAATCATTCAATCTATGTTTTTTTCTCAAAAACTACGTATATATATATATGCTTTAAAAACTAAAATATTAAATGTTGCCTATAGTTCTAAAAAAATTTGGACCCGTCGGTGCTTCCATGCCTAAGGTATCCATGTAATTATGCAGATCTTTTTTGCTTAGGGCTTTAGCCCCCGTTGCCTACCAAAAATAAAAATAATCAAACAATTTCACTAAATGGTAAGAAATTTGACTTTTACTCTTACGAATAAAGAAAGTTCCGTAGTTAAGATATGACAACTTAGTTTGTATGCTAAACAATTTTTTCTTTGAGAAATGCTAACAAGTGTCATTGAGGCACTTGTTTAGAAGCTAAAAGAAGAATTTTTTTTTTGGAAATTGTGTATTTAACAAATTGAAACTTCAAAAATGAACATTTTCGACATATAACTTATAAATCATTTCCTCTTTTGAAACCTTAACAAGTGCCCTAAGGGTTAGGGCACTTTTTAGCATAATCTTTTTTTATTAGAAATATAGTGTGCATTAAATGAGTATTTTTCTCAATCATAACTTAAACTTTAGTTCGCTACGATGTGAGTGATTATCTATATAGCAGACAAAGAAGGCGTGATAGGGGGGGG
>Ga0315914_1007455_pt1 | contig 15146 bp, 13 predicted proteins | sample MpolenodulesMG_FD_203920 | JGI IMG/M metagenome (GOLD analysis project Ga0315914, IMG submission 203920) | Medicago polymorpha root nodule microbial communities from Los Angeles, California, United States - elongated nodules | ecosystem: Host-associated > Plants > Roots > Nodule | place: USA... | reverse complement strand
TCCTGGCGATTTACCCTTGCAAAGTTTAATCATTTAAAATTTCGTCCCTTAACCCACTTAATGACTGCCACGTCATCAAATTAGCAAAATGGCATGGGAATGGACAAAAATACCCCTTCTCATCTCATACCAAATCGAAAAGACAAATATACCCCTGACTTCAACACACTTGCCCAATTCTTCTTCTTCTTCTCTCTACTACAGATCTATCCAGCCTCCCCCTCTCTCTTTTACAACAAACCTTGTTTCACCTTTCTTTTTCACCTTCCTTCGTTCTAACATAGAAAATCTGCAATTCTAAACAAATTTCGAATCATGGATCAAATTTTAGATTCCGATTCCAAATCAGTTGTTGTTATTGTTTCTGAAACGGAGGGTGGAGAAGAAGAGGGTAGATTTTCTGTTATGGCTTTTTTATGGTGTTTTCTGAATCGGAGGAGAGGAAGAAGATGAATATATTTGTTGTGTATTTTATGTTCTTCAATTGAGAGATAAATTCTGGATTCTTCAATTTCAGAGGAAGTTGTTCTTGTTGTTGATTGTTGTTGTTGTGAGTTCGATTGAGAGATGGATGATGGTAGTGATGGAAGAGGTTGTCGATGGTGTGTGGACCGTATAACTTTTCCAGATTTTTCTAGTTTGTACTTGTGGTGAGGTTGTTGTTGCGTTTGTAGCTGCAAGTTTGAAACACTAGGTTAGTATCTGTAGCATAGTGAAAAGAAGAGGGTGGATTTGATGAGAACTGTAGCATAGTGAAACATGTATTTGTTGTTATGTTAGTATTTTTTGAATCAGACAATGAAGAAGAGGTTGTTGTTATTGTTTGTGAACACTAAACATACCCTTTTCTCTCTTTGTAGCTGCAAGTTGTTATTTTTATTCTGTTCTTCGTGTTCCACGTTGATGTTGATGAATGAAATCTTCTGTTAGTAGCTTTTGATGACATCACTTGGTTTCGGCTTTGGATTTAAAGAAATTCAAGAAGTGAATTTGCTATGAAAATGGTTCGACAATTGGTTTTATGTTGCTGGAATTTTTGTTGTTGCTGGAATTGGTTATATGTAGTGGAATTGGTTTTATGTTGCTGGAATTATTTTTGGTTGGATTCATGGTTTGTTTCTGAAAAATTGAAGAAGATGAACAGTGCATCATCATATGCATTGTTCAAAGGAAGAAGGATGATGAGGGTATTTTTGTCCATTCCCATGCCATTTTGCTAATTTGATGACGTGGCAGTCATTAAGTGGGTTAAGGGACGAAATTTTAAATGATTAAACTTTGCAAGGGTAAATCGCCAGGATTAGCGATTACAGGGACGAAATTTTAAATGGCGTCTATTTGCAAGGACTAAACATATCTTTAAGCCTAATTTTTATTACATTTACAATGGGGTAAAACTAAATCTGCAAAAAAATAAAAACCACCAGAAAACCCAGCTTTCGGTGGTAAAACTAAAATAAATCCAAGAGAAAACCAGCTTTCATGGGGTAAAACTAAATCTGCACATTTAGTTTTACCCAATCTGGTTCTTTTTCCTAAGAAAGCTGCTCACTACTCATCATTGTATCATCAGAATTGGCTTATTTCTCTTGTTACACCAAAATAAAGAAGAGAAAAAAGAAGGAAAAGAAGGACATTCATAGGGGGAGAGAGTCTGGAGGAGAGTAAGAATATGAGATGATGTGAGGAAATGAGGAAGTTTGGAGGTGTATTTATAGGGGGAGATTGTAACATAGGTTATATCTACCATAAATATAGTCAAAAAAACGTGAAAAACTTAACAAAAATGTGCAAAACCAATTACAATGCATTGAACAAAGTCCAAAAAACGTATATTCTTGAGCTCTAATCACCGGCCAATGTGCGTGAGTTAACTCGCGCACAGGCCAGTGGTGCGTGACTTAACTCACGCAGGGGCATTAATGTCTTTTCAGCTGGGTGCGAGCGTTTTGTATAGGATGAAGAGCAGTAATCAATTTTAAGTCATGTTAATTTTACACTTGCGTTAGTTAACTAACGCAGAGGTATTTTGGTCAGTTTGACTAGATGGGAGCGAAACTTCCTGGGAGAAGAGCAGAAGTAAAAAAAAATTGATTAGAAAAATGAAACAAACAGGTCCTAAATCTGTAGCATAGTGCTTACTCAAAAGCACCCATTACTCGAGTTGTAATGTGACTTTTTCCAGCACCAAGACTTGGCTTGTTCAAAGTCAGAAATTTTCGCATTGTCATCATCAATTAGAATATTACTTGACTTAATATCTCAATGGACACATTTTGGCTCAATTTCCTCGTGCGAAAAAACCAGCATGCAAATTAATCATGAATCATTAACAAAAGTTTTTAAATTTCTACCAAAACAAATCAGGGACATGAACTAAACGATCGTACTCTTTAATTAGTTGTTCCAAGAAGAATTTTAATCCGAGCATCCCATGTAAAATAACTATATTGCCGCATGTCTCCATGAAGCTCCATGAAGCCATAGCTCTAAATTCCATTGTTAACATATTCGTAAAGCAACAAACTGAAATTAACGGGGAATTTTTAAGGATCAAGAATCAAAATTATACTAGAAATAGACAACATTTGCAGCAATCAATATATCTGTTAAGATACAACAACCCTTCCCCCGGGCGTCTTTGGCTTTACGAGATAAAGCCCGCCATAAAAGTCTTTATCTTCTTGTCCTGGAGAATATTCCGGTGCGTCCACAGAAGAGGAAATCGCAATGCATCTTGCTCAGCAGGTTCAACATAGTGGTTGCATAAGCTTGAGAGCAAAGCTATGTCAACTCAATGAAATGGCCAAAAACAAGATGAAATTAGACACAAAGTCACAAAGAATCAAGAGCACGTGCACTAAGAGACACAAAAATGTAGGTGAGGATTACCTCTTTGCTGATTCCAAACACACAGACACACATTTTATGAGGGGATACATTGACTCCAAGAGTAACTTTTTGAGTTACTCCAAATAACTACCCTCCATTTTATTTTAATTTGATATCCTGATTAATTGTTAATTCATGTCACATGAGCGCTCTTCTGCTTTATCATTTCCTTGTCGTCCGGTGATAGGTCTTCTTCCTCCCACACCATATTTATAAAACAAGGTTTTTTTCTTACAAAAATAAAATGCATGAAGCAATTCAATTCAGTAGTAATTTCAGTTGTATCGAAAAGTTATTTTCAGATCTTCCACAATCACCTCACCTCTTCAACCAACATTTTGGTACAATAAATAAAACCTGAGAATTCTATAGTACTCAATTATATTACAGAATGAAATTACTGAATTCTAAAAGAAATGCTAAACAATTGCAGAGAAAAGTCAAAGGCCGTTGGATTTTATGGATCAAAATTCTTATTTCAATTTCGTCAAAGTTTAAAGCTTTTGGCAAAACCATTTAGAATGTAGAATTCAATGACATAAAATAGCACCATGTGAAACGAAGAATTGAAGGCTGTGGTAGTGCAATTTGTTCATGTTTACCGATAATTGAAGAAGACCTAACACTGTATTTTTTTTTTTCCAAGCGCTGCAACAAGGGAATGAGAGTACACACGCTGGATGAATTAATAAGGACCATTAGATTAAAACAGAATGGAGGGTAGTGATTTGGAGTGACTCAAAAGACTCTCTATCTATCTATCTAGCCAAATTTTCGAGAAATTCAAATTGAAATGGTCATTAACTATTTAAGAATTGAGGGGTTACCTATAGCTTAAGCATCTTACAAATAGTGGAGCTTTGTCATATTCCCGAGCTCCAGAGGATGAAGCTAGTCAGTTTATTTCCATGCAAGTACCTCTATACATTTCATAAATTCTACATAAAAGAATCTATATTTTTTTTTTCCATTTTCAAAGGTGAGTCCTTCTATGCACAGTTTAGAACAGTGAAAAGCTTTAGAACTGAATAAAAAAAATAAATCCTGCAATACAATTAAATTACATTTCCAATACTCACTGATTATTTAGTAGCTTCTAAATATTCTCCTTCACCAATAATACTGTCTTTTGAAAACTCGTTTATTGCAATTTTTAGATCCCTCAATGTAAACCAAGTGTCCCCATCCAAGGTAAGAGAACCGACGAAGACCGGACAAAGGCGATGGTGAAGTTACAGAAAGCCTGTGTGCATTATCGGACTTAGCACCGCTTAATTCACCTGATTGAGAGAGCCAGCAGCCTCTTTCTCGACGTGAACGAATGAACCCGGTTGACTGCTATACTCCCCATCCTTTGTTTGACATTAAACTTGTCGTAAAGACTCCTTGACATTAAGCTAGCACCAAAATCAAGATGAAATCACAAAGTCACAAACAATCAAGAACACATGCACTAAGAACCACAAAAATGTAGGTGAGGAAAACCTATTTGTTGAAAACTGATCAATTCTAATCTCTTTGATCTCTTCCAAAACGGATAACTTGTGGCTCAAGAGATTCATGTCATTGACTTCTCGGATTTCTAAACCAACTATTAGCCCCATTAGCTCCCATGCTTCCAGCCCTAAAAAATATGTTTTCTTTGACAATCTACAGCTCATATCAGATGCCAGTTAACTGCCGTAGTGAGAACATGTTTAACCGCTAGGGTCCTCCCAACTAAATTAGAATGAAATGTCAGTCAAGAAATTTGTGCGACATAACAAAGGCACCGAAAGCATTTCCAATGCATATCGTGAAGGAAAACAACAGTGAGAAACTGAACGAACACGATGACAAGAGAAATACAAGAGATGGGGGGATTGCAGCTGAAGCATCAATTATAGCCTTCCCCACGACTGAATTATATTTCGGATTTGAGCTCAACTCAAACTGCTTCAGCTTTTCAATTGCCTCAACCCCTGTGGACCTAGATTGAAGACAACATTAGTGAAGAACTGCGTTGTTGAATTGTTTCTACTTTCTCGTAGAAAATTGGAAAATCGCAGGAAACCAAGATTCAAAATATCTAAATACTTTATATGATGGCAGCACCAATAATTAGAGTCCAAATCATAATCAATAAGCAAAAAGCTTCTTCAAACTTCAGATCAGTACCATCCGAAGCTATCAATCTCACATATCCTTTTGGTTTTGTTATTCTGCATAAAATTTAACCAAACACTGGTATCATAATGAAATTAAGAAAGCCACTATTTTCTGTTTTAACGCAAATGATAATAAAACTGACAATAAGAACTTGAGAGTTTCTTTACCTCTTGCACAAGTACTGATGGTTTCCATATGCACTTTACCCTCTAACTCTGATGGTACAGAAATATCAATCATGTCTCCATTTGCCCTAATAAAAATTCTGATGGGTTCATGGTAATGTAATGTGAGGACTACACCCAAAGTAAAGCAAGTTCCCTTTTCCCAATAGGATAAACTTACCAAATTTGTGAAAGAGTCCACTAGATGGCTGATGGATTGTTGACTTGTTGTCCCCCCGTAGTTTTACTCACCTGATGACAGAAGAATAAAAAAGTCACAACTTTTACCCAAACAAATCTGTCATAACTCATTACTACTTGTGAGAAGTCCCTGAACGTCCATTCATTGCTAATTGTGATTCCCTTTACAGTGAAAAGACACTAAATGAACATTATCATGAATGCATCACAACTAACCTAAAGACAGATAAATGTGAAGACTTCAAAAGCAGAGAATCTAAATCCATGCACTTGACTCAAACAACAAGCCAACTTGCGAACCTGGGGCTCTTCCCAAAATAATAAAAACAGAAAGATAAAAAATCAAAGTAAATATAAAAAATCCTATCATGTCCATTAATTTTGAAGTTATGTGGGTATACATTTGCTTTCTATAAAAATAGGTCTGTATAAATGTGTATCTTCCCGTAAAAAAGAATAGGATTGTATCTATATACACCTACAAAAACTAGAACGGGGGATACCATAAAAAAATTAAACAAACAATCCTTTTTTAGTATAGAACTAAGAGTACAGGATTCAAGATATTGCAACCTCAAAAAAAATACTAAGATGTTGCAGCTCAGGTTTGCATGAGTAACACAAGTCATCATCTTCAACGAATACGGGTGAAATTAGCAAAGGGCTCATTATATGTCTTTGGTGCGGCTTTGCATGCTTCTGCTGGGCTCCCAAAGACATTCCAAAATCTAAGAGTTTCATCTGCAGCCGCAGATGCCACTGTACACCCATCTGGACTCTGCGCCATATACAGCACTCTCGAAGTGTGACCGTTGAGATCTGCCATTTTCACCATAGAAGGATACTTCCAAAGGGTAAGCTGGTTCTCGGTGAAACCATGTGAGCTAAGTAGCTCACGCTCGTTCTGGTTCCATAGCAGAGCACATACTTGTGATCCAGTGTCAACAGAACTCAATCTCGCACCAGTATGTGTGTTCCACAGCTTAATGCAATGATCACCTCCACCTCCACCAGAAGCCAGTAGATTACCCTGAAAGGGACACCAAGCCAGTGCCTTCACAGCAGCTATGTGTTCCTCAAACCTGTGAAGCCATCGGGTAGGTGAATTTGAAGAAACCACAGATCTATCCCATATGTGAACAACATTATCGTTTCCACCACTTGCCAATTGTTGTCCTGAGGGTGACCACTTGAGCCCACAAACCTCCTGGTTGTGTCCCCTGTATGTTTCAACGATGTGAGATCTCACTCTAACATCATTGTTTACAACTTTACCATCCATTCCTCCTGTTGTCAGAATATGATTGTTCCAAGACAGTGAACCCACTCTTGCTCTGTGTCCACCCTTCATTGCCCTTAGCTGCAGTCACCAAAATAAAACCATACAAAACATGAGAATTGAGGAAATTTTCAAGTTTGAATTATGAAACAATACAAAGAATGGTTAAAAAATTAGGACAATATTTGTATACTTTTCTTATGGTACTGTTTGAACTGTTCTCCTATGCTCTACTATAGTAGGACATACTATTAAACGCAATATAAAAGACGACGAGTACATTATTCCCCATGTGCATGCCAGAGTGAATTTGCATCTTTCGTATGATAAATAAACAACACATACAGCACCATAAACAACAAGGCCTGAACATTATTATGATATTTACCTGTTTACTAGCAGTGGTATCCCAGAGCTGGACATGGGAGTTGTTCAACCCAATGGCTAAATGGCGACCATCGGGGGCCCAGCTAACACTTGTGACAGGACCATCATCATCATCTACAGTGACAAGCTCTGAAGTAGAGGAATCTGAAGCATTCCAAAGATAAACGGTATTTTCAAGGGCAATACTAACAACATTGCTGCTACCCCAGTCTAGCAAATTCAAGTAAAAGTCATCTAAGATATCAGGTGCGTCCAAGGTCCTCTCAGAAGTCTGCCAAAAAATCATTTTCACAAACACATTCAAAACATGAAAATCAAAATTGAAAGAATGGAAAGAATTAAATTATTGATTACATGATGATTACATAAACAAACAAGAACTTGAAAGAAATAACCTGAGGAATGCATCGTTTAGGCTTAGCGGATTTGGATAGAGGTGGAGGGGACAGAAGTTCCTTAGGGAAGAGCTCGACTGGTGTTGGAGGCTTGTTCTTGAAGGCCAAGATTCTGGTTCTGTCATGCATGTTGCAGGCTTCAGCAAGTCGCTTCTGGTAGGCTGAACGAGATGGTGACATCAACGCTGGATTTTCTTTTCCCTTTCTACAACCCTCCATCATCATGTAGTGAGCGTAATCAAAATCCATCGCTGACCGGTTCGGTATGAACCTATCCAACTGTTTCAAAAAAAAAAAAAAACCTGAATTGAGCAATTCTGAATCCATACAATAAAATCAAACCGAAAATAATTACAAGAAAATCCAAAATTGGGCAATTAAAGAAAACCCTACAATTTTGTACCAAAAAAAATACCCTAAAAGTGAGAGATGTTTCAAAAAAATCCTGAATTGAGAAATTCTGAATCGGTAAAATTAAATCAAAGGGAAAACCCTAAATTGAAAAAACCCTATAATGAGAAATGTTTTCAAGAAAACCCTAAAGTAATAAATTCTGAATAGATAACGTAGAAATGGAAAAGAAATTGTGAAACCCTAAAACCCTAAATTGTTGACAAAAAAACATAAATTGAGAAAATCTGAATCGATAAAATAAAATGAGAAAGCCTAAATAAAAGAAAACGATACAGATGAGAAATTAGGGGCTTACGTTATCTTGAGAAGAATTCTTTCTGTGGAGAAGGCGATCTGGGAAAGGCGTTCTGATTTTGGTCTTTGAAGAAGAACTCCACGAACCCGAATCCATTGTTGAAGATGATCAATGAAATCACCTACAAAAGATTAATCAAATTTCAGAGAATTAAACGGTAAAAGAACGAAAATCGAATGCAGAAAACAGTGGTGATGATAATAAAGGAGATGAAATGAAGCGTGTTGCGAATTGTGATGATTGATTTGCGCAGAAGAATGTTGAGAGTGAGCGAAAGCTTGAAGAAGAAGATTTTGATTGATCAGAAGAATGTTATGAGAGAGAGAGAGAGAGAGAGAGAGTGAAAAATAATAAGAAGTAAAACTGTAATGGTTGTGCTTATATGGAAATAGCCGTTGGGATTTTGTTTAACGGAAACCCTAATTAACGCTGTAACGTTCTTTGATGGATTAATCTAGACTTGGAACGCAAGTTTTCTATATGTGGGCTTCGGCCCAATTTTTCATTTTTTACTCTATGAAAAATATAATTTCATGAAAATAACCTACAACAAAATTTATTTGTAATCTTGTTTTAATATGTTTAAAATTTATTTATTTAATAGGCATCACTTTGACTGTTAACATTTTACCATGTGACATAAACACCTTCAATTTATATTATAAATTATAAGTAACAAAAAAAAATTAAATAAGTAATAATTACCTGAATAAATGAAGCACTTTTAATAAAAAAGGGTTCCTTTTCTTTGACGTAGTTTTTTTATGGCTTTTTTAACACCGTGTTTGGTTGAAGCAAAATGAAAGAATTAAATCCTTTTAAATATTTCATGTTTAATTTTAATTTTTAAAAGAGATGGATGTGGAATAAATCCTTGTTTTTGTCCAGTATTGGTGGATTTGGAGTAGAGGATAGCAGATAATTTTATAAAACGTTAATTACATTGACAAAATTATATAATTGATATGCACGGTTGCAACCGGTAGATTACTAAAAATATTTGACTTTTAACAAATTTATTTTAAAAGTCATACAAAAGATAATTTGTAATTGGTTTACATTGTACAAAAATTGATCTCAACCGTGCATGAAAGTTATTCTTGTTTTGCATACCTTCCCAAACAAGTCACCTAACTAATCCGTTCTTTCCCTTTCCATACCTTCCTCCTTTAAACTATTCAGACCTACTAGTTTTACAAAAGAATCTATTCTCTAGATTCTCATAATAATGTGCAAGTGATCATAACTGATAACATTGAACGTGCTTTTGTTATTAGAACGTGCCAAATGAAATACACAAATATATACAAAATTAGATGTAGCCAAACAAAGCTTGCCACTTCATTTGGAAGTCCTCCTTATATATATGAGCCGTCATTCAATATCACCCTTCTTCACAATTTGTATCCCAGCTAAGGTTGAATTTTCACCCACCGCAGAGAAAAATATGCCAATAAACGGTAACCAAAAACCATGGCTATTAGAGCAACAACCTCAGTCATACCATTGTCAATTCTCATTCCATTGATGCTAGGTGTAATGTGTTCATATTGTACCTTGAGCAAAAGTTTGTATGTGTGGTAGTTGAAAGATAGGTACCGAATCCAAGATATGAATATTGGGACTTTCTGTCAAATTTAGCAGAATAGAAAGTGTCAATTACTTGATTAATACCTAGTAGAGCAATATCAAAGTAGTATGATTTGATATTTTCAACCTTTAAGGCTTTTTTTTTTTTGGTCAAATCAACCTTTAAGGCTTTAACTAGTCCATTGAATAAATCAACCAGTAAATAGGAAAATTGTTGATTAGTTTTGTAAGCATTGATCCAAATAGTTATTTATTTTTGTGAAATGGTAAAAATATTTTTTTAATTGTTAAATCTCATTTGAAATAGTCTATCTATCAACTTCTATCGTTAGAAACTACGACGTGACACGTAAACTGAACATGTTACACTGCAAAATAATCAGATATTTATGCCAATTCATAAGGTATGAACTTACATAGAAATTTAGAGCATCACAGAAACAAATTTGTCATTAATTACAAATTTACAGTTGTGAGTGTGCTAATTACTGACAATTTAATCCCTCAAAGACAATTCATAAGCAAATTATCCTTTAGTGTGATGGACATGGGATCATCATGGAGGGACCACATATTCAATTAATGTGTCATGTCGTAGTCTCTAATGATATAAGCTAATGGAAGGCCGATTTTGACAGACATTTTACATTTCAATGACATATTTATCAATTTGTAAAAATCGTGAGCTATTTTGATCGACACTAACAATTTCGAGAACCAAGTACCGTACTAGTAGTGGCATTGCTCATGAAAAAAATTGAATGGGAAAATGTCAAGATTTCAGAAAACGTGATTTTGCATTTCAAGAAAAAGTGGTTAAGTTAGTAAAATTTACCTTTACAAAGAAACCCCCAGCCAACATAAAAGTCATGACAGTTACGGAAGCCAAAGTTGTTGCCCTTTTCAGGTCCATTAGTGTAGCTCCAATAGCAAGTCCAAGTCCCTATAGTCAGAAGTAATAAATTATAAGTTAGCACTAATTAAACGCTATTTTGGTTTATGTTATTTATACATTTACATTAGAGTGCATAGCATACCTGAGCTGCAACAATGCAGAGAAAAACTGTAAGAATACTAAGGAAAAAGGACCCTGCAGTGAGTCTCAGACCAGCCATGAAATAAACAACTAGGAGGAAAAGCACTGGTAATACAAGGTCTAGTGGAAGGTCACTTGTAGTCCTAGCCACAAAGTATGCACTTAATCTGTACATATCTGATGCTCTTTCCTTATTCAACATGGCTCTCTCTTGAGGAAATGTGAATATTGCTGTGAACACAGGAAAAAATCCCCAAAACACCGCAATAAAGAAAAGCAATCCCGCCTACAATTAACACGTGTCAAGAATCAAGGTCTTAACTTCCAACAAGTTATGCATCCAGTGAAAATGATTATATTTAAAGAGTTTACTTAGGAGGCAAGTAAACTTGGATACTATCAAATAATTCAATCTTAGCTAAAATGCATTAACCACTTACCTGATCTTGAAGACCCTTTGGGTTGCTAGCATCTGATTGCCACCATAGTAATCCAAGGATGACAGCAGTGGAAAGAACTTGTGTGATTCTCAACCAGCTAAAATAGTCATGTCTCCGTTCTTTGAATCCTCTGGAAAACAGTATTAAAAATTGTTCAATCCAACTTGCTCCCCACTGTCTTTTACGTGAACGAACCTTAGACTTCACTTCTTCATCAAGTGGAATTGGAACCATTAGCTTTTTCTTCTCTGTTTCTGCTACTCGAGTCTCATATGCCTCCACTAGATACTGAGAAATATGGTAGAGTTCAATAAAGAAACAAATAAATTGAAAGAAAGATCGTGTAACTGTAGGATAGTAACAAACTTTAACTAACCTACAATTAATACAAACCAACTTGCAACTATCTATAATTGGCACTATTAGACTTGATGTGTGGATATAAATGGTCGGTGGCGCTAAATGGATAAGCTCTAATACCATATTAGAATTTTGAATTGGGCTTAACTCGACCCTTACAAACCAGTTTGTAAGACGGTTTGTAAGGATAAGTTAGGCTCAATATAAAAACATAATATCAAAGTGTCTTTTCTAATCAAATGATAAAAAAAACTGATAATGAGAAATTGAGAATTTATTTACCTCTTGTATAACTGCAGCTGATGGTTTCCCATTGGAAGTTTCAGTTTCAGAATTTCCCATATGCACTTTATCATTTAACTCTGATGGTACAGAAATATCAATCATGTTTCCATTTGCAAGGTCTAATAAAAACTCTGCTGGGTTCATGGTAATGAGAGGACTACACCCTATAAGTTTGAAGTAGTCCATTGCTTCTGATGCTTTTCCAAAGTAAAGTAAGTTCCCTTTTCCCAAAAGGATCAACTTATCAAACTTGTGAAAAAGTCTGCTTGATGGTTGATGGATTGTTGTTATTATAGTTTTACCAGCCTGACATAATAAGACTAAAAGGTGAGCGATGGCGAAAATAATATAGCTGCTCATATTAGACGGGGGAGTTATCATTATTAGAGGTCTAAGGACTGCAACTGCGATTTAAAACCTTGAATGAATGTAAATGTCTCAATGGAAAGAGTAAAAACAAATACCTCAGCTATATCATGTAGCATCTGGACTATTCTCAAGGCTGTAGTAGAATCCAAACCAGATGTTGGTTCATCAAGAAACAGAAGAGAAGGATTGATTATAATCTCATTTCCAATACAAACTCTCTTCCTCTCTCCACCAGATACTCCTCGGACAAAGGAACCTCCTATCATAGTGTCTTGGCACCTGTTTTCCCATACAAAAATAGTATTTGTCTATATATATCAAACTCTACTATGCTATTTCCATGCATGATTATAACTTTTATAAGCTCATAATAAAAATATTTGAGACTCTAGTAATGGAAACATAAATTTACCTCTCCAATCCTAGCTCACAGATAACATCTAAAGCTCTTTGTTCCTTCTGCTCTTTGGTTAATGTTTTTGGCAACCTTAAACGAGCTGCATATGTCAATGTTTCTTTCACAGTTAGGTGAGGAAACAGAACATCATCTTGTGTCACAAATCCAATCCTGCCAAATTCATTCTTCAATAGTAAGTATACCCGTTCAATACACGGAGAGAAAATCATCGAAAAAATATCCGGTCAGTGCCTACCTGCTTTTTAGGAACTTGGAATATGGTTGATCATTGTAAGTGATAGAGCCACCAATATTTGGTTGACTTAACCTAGCTCCAAGTAGATTTAACAAAGAAGTTTTACCACCTCCTGAGGGACCCATCAATGCTAAAACTTCCCCTGGATTTACACAACCAGTGATCCCTTTCAAGATATCTTTTTCAACATTTGTTGTCATGCCTTTAATCACTATCTTGTATGTCACATCCGTGAACTGCACAATTCCATAATAACAATGTTAACTCATCTAGTGTCATCCGTCACATAGTTAAAATAAATTAAGCAGAAAAGTTATATATATAATCTCAATGCACTAAACCATTTTTTTAATTTGAATATTCTGTGTAATTAGCTATTAATACGTTCATAGTCCATACCCTTCTTTCTCAGCAAAACCATGTTATAGTAGTTTCAATGTGATGATCCCTGTTGTGTAGTAGGCATAAAAAAAGCATGGATTAAAGCAAGTACAAATATTTTGATACCTAAAACTATACTATGCTATACTTATTTCTCTTTGGTTAACTGGAAAGAAGGGGTAGTCTTGTACAATGAGGCCGCGTGAAATTAAACGTTGTACAAGACTGAACCTGACCGCGTGCTATATTATATTGTAGCGATGATTGTTAAATGAAGCTTCGTCCTTGCCTGCCCAAGTTAAATAAATAGCACTAAATCAAACTCATATGCTAGCTCTATTTAAGGTTTGAACAGTAGTACTAGCATATGGTTGTGTAAGTATGGAATGAACTATATATAGGACACATTTTTTGACACTTGAAATGTGTTACCTTAAGATATATTGGTAAAGTAGGTTCTGTTTGAAACTTTGGCTTATGAATTCCAGCTTCAATATCCTCAGCTGCAACATAATATTAACCATTTTTATGTGAATCACTAGATGGTAAAATCTATCATTACTTGTAGAAGAAATTTAATTAACATCAATTAGTATAACTAGTTTCAATTTGTGCAATTACAATGCAAATGAAGATGCAAGTTCATAATGAGTGTGTGGTACGTACTCAAACAAAATAGCAGGACAAATGTATATACATATCTAAAAATGATAACTCATGAGAACCTAGTACATGGATGCTTCACAATGATAGTATTGTTTTGCACTGAATGGTTCCAATTAAAAAATAAAGGTGCAAAATTCACAAGTCAAGGTCATGATAAGTCTGAGTGATAAAGTAATGACCTTAATCCATAATTTCATGGGGCATAGGAACTAATCTTAAAAATATAACAGTTGACACTAAATATAAACATCTCTCAACTCAAATCAAATTGTTAGTCTCTAATGTTGCGAGAGACTAATTTTTTCCACTTAACATAGTTTTTTATTTTCATTTTAAAGAAGTCAAACTAACCCTCTTTAAAATTGAAATTTTGAGAGGAGCGTGTTTCAATATTTCAAACACTGACCAACCAATTCAAGTGGATTTTATACGTTAATCTAGTTGATACAATAGGTAAACAAATGTTAGAGTGATAAACTCTGGAATACTAAGTTTTAGCATAAGTCACCCCAAGCAAATAAAACAGTAGCTACCCATGATTCGCACGTGAGTGGGGAAATGCATGAAACGTGCATGAAGTGATGATTGCAATATTAATTAATTAGACCGACTTTACAAAATAGGTGTATGGGTTGATGTGGGGACCATAAGAATAGATATCATACAAGTGGTTGGTAAGGAAAAGCACACTCGGACAATAGTGTACCACAATATCATTACAACTGTTTTGGTCCTTTCGGTTGTAGGAAGTAGGAACCACTGTGAGTCATTTGTTTATTTTGGACCGTTAATCACGGGTTTGTAGTTAGAGGTGGTTGGTTGGATTGGACCCGACTAGGATACCTCCATGTAACTACTAAAATGGAAACTTGTCAACTACTACATGTCAGAAATAGAGAAATCAAAGTTGAACGTTTTATCCGAATTCGTAGAAGAGATTATTAGGATGTTACCTTGCTTGTGTAATTATTTTACACATATATTTAATAATATGTTATTGTGTTTATTAACAAATATTATAATTTATGAGTTATCATATTTATTAACTGACGTGATAACACATCAATAGATGTATGTATAAAATATTTATACATTGACAGAGTATATTAATTAAATTCTTTATTGAATCACACATATAATACTACATAAATAAAAGTATGCTTAAGACATTGCTTAAAGAATTAACAAAAG
>Ga0315914_1007453_pt1 | contig 15149 bp, 5 predicted proteins | sample MpolenodulesMG_FD_203920 | JGI IMG/M metagenome (GOLD analysis project Ga0315914, IMG submission 203920) | Medicago polymorpha root nodule microbial communities from Los Angeles, California, United States - elongated nodules | ecosystem: Host-associated > Plants > Roots > Nodule | place: USA... | reverse complement strand
CTTGTGGTTTTTCTCACCTTCAGGCTTGCCTAGCGAAGATCCTTGCCCAAATATCCTTGAAACTCTCTGATTTGACTCACTTTCATCTCGTCTTGGCTCACTCAGCGAACTTACTTGTGCCACAAATATTTGCTTTGTTGTAATCATGTCAAAAACCTAAAAAAAGAAAAAAAGGGAAATTGAAAATGATAATAGTAGCATTTTGGCACATATTTACAATACTTTGTATATTTACAATAAATTGGAGGGTTTATGATATATTACTTGTAAAACAAGTCAATAAGTGTTAATTAAAATAATTCCCTAAAAAAAAGTGCTAATTAAAATAAGGCTTAAATATTGCACTCGTCCCTGCAAATATGGCCCGTAGTCCCTGACCCCATTTTTGTGATGATTTGCATACGCAGCACATGATGACTGGACCCATTTTATAGTTTTTGGCCTTAAAATAAACTAGATTTAGCACTTATTAGTGGTCATGGAATTACGTTGTTCCTTTAAAAGAAGGTTACTGTTAATGTGTTTATCTTCATTTTTTGTTTGTTGAGGAAACTATTAATGTGTTATTTTGTACTGTACATTGGATTGACATAAAATAAGACAGGTAATTAATTTCAAGGGACAGACAAGGAAACGAGAATGTTAGAAAACAAAAGATGAATTCGAAGAAAATGATGTAGAAGAAGTAATTCAATGAACTTGACATGTATGGCATTCTGTATCTATCAATATCTTTTGACTAACGATACCAGGGAACAACATAGTGAAAATGAAGTATCCTTCCGTAGGAACAAGTGATCAAATGATTACCAGGTTGTATAACAAAACACAAGGAGGTAGGGAAAATTATAACTTTAAGAAGTACAAGACAAGTGACAGATAGAAAAACACCAGTTAATACTAAATAAAATAAAAAATACAAAAACACCTGCACACACTTCACATAAAGTAAGAATTTTTTTTTCAATAACAATAATAATAATACGCCTAAAAAAATTTGAATTTATTTTCCCCTCTAAACTTCTAAAACACACACGTGTTTTCGACGGTATTTTTTTTTTTTTACAAAAATAAACAATATTCATTCATTCAAGTTGATAGAGTACATCAATAGAATACAAATTTAAAGTGTTAAAATTAAAAAAAATAAATCTGCGAACAAACTCACAATATCCATGTTAATAGCATAAAACGGCAGAGTAACTATGCTTACAAATATGACATTATTCAAGTCTTCGGAATACTCATGTCTCTAGATCTGCAACGTCAACAACGCTAAAGTCATTAATTGAATAAACAGTTACTCAAAGTTAATCTTTCAACCTGAATCAAAACAAACAGAGTCATACAAAGACGATGAAATCACAAAAACAAACGTATATGATTGAAAATATGTGGAAATCACTTATTTAACTAAAAAATAAGTAATACAATTCAAAATGATGACTTTGAATCAAAATTAACCCTAAATCACTTTTCTTCGGTAGATCAAGAAGAAGAAAAACGGTAAAAACTTTCGACGGTGTTGTTCTTAACATAGAGAAAACAATGGTTTTGTTAGGAAGTATACTTTTGAAGTAAAAACTCCTCGAAATTATAAAATTTGTTTAAAATAATTGTGAGGTTTGTGAATTGATAAATACATTTTTTATAAGTTCAATTACTATAAAAATCTAAATAATCATATCATTGGAGACATCCTTATTTATTAATTTTATTAGGTCTGTAGCAACTTAACTTAATAATTTTCCTCTAAAATGCTGCATTAGGTTAGCAGTAATTTAACCTAACAAATTTCATCTAAAAAAATGCATCGCACCAATTTCATTCATATCCTCTTGCCTTTTTTTTATGACAATATTTTGTACACGTATGCCTTTTTTTTGACAATATTTTGTACACTTATTTAATACTAAAAAAATGCATCGCTATCATGTTGCCTTTTTTTTTTTTACAATATTTTGTACACTTTTATGCCTTTTTTTTCCGTTTTTTTTGACAATATTTTGTACACTTATTTAATACTAAAAAAATGCATCGCACCAGTTCATTCCTATCCTATTGCCTATTTTTCTTTGACAATATTTTGTATACTTATTTAATACGTTTACAAACAGAAAGTGTCTAAATTCAGGATTTTAGTCTCCTTTATTACAAGATTCAAGACTTTTTTTTTACCATAACCTAATTTGAGACTTATTTTTTACAACATGGCATTTCTAATTAGGACACTAGTGAATAGACATTGATGTAGAACCAACATGCAATATGGTATCTATAATTAACATATCACATAATAGTTGTAGTGAATTCGATAAAAAAATTACACCAATAAAATACTTGATGTGTGAAGCAAATTAATCAAGTAACCAAAACAACATGGATGAAAATTATAAATACAAGCAAAAGTAGAAAAGAGAGAGAGAGAGAGAGAGAGAGAGAGAGAGAGAGAGAGAGATAGATAGATAGAGAGAGAGAGAGAACTCGAAAATTTGTTTACCCAGTTCGGTCCAATCCTGACCTAATGTGGGGGAGAGAGAAGCTCTCTGTTCCACTATAATGATGAGTTTCTTTACAAAAAGATATCAAAAGGGTTACAAGAATTAGTCTCCAAACCTAATTCTACCTAAAGTCCCGAATCTCTTCCCATGACCAAGAGACTCTATCCTAATAGTGTTTTGTCTAAGGTGAATCCAAACAATCCTAACCCTAGAGTTTGTTGCCAAGAGAAATCTCTATAAACCCTAGTTTGTTGTTTGTTTTCTAAACCCTGTTTTTCTACTCTCTACCTACATTTTTTTTCATATGATACAAGGTTTATATTTATAGTAAAAACATCCCTAAAAAATTGGAACAAATCTCATGCTAAAAATACGTTTATGTTTTTTTTTGCATCGGCAAAAACCAAGCGCCGATTTTCTCACTTCGGGCACCATTTTTTACGAGACAGAAGTCTCAAAACAACACCCAAAATTGGACCCCGATTTCTTCAAATCGGCCGCCGATTTTGGCAATTTCAGAAACATCAATTTTGAGTCATACTACAACAATAGTGATTATGGACATATGTTAACACAACAATATTATTATGAATGACATTTTATAATTTCGATAATATGACATAAAAATTGGCTCTTGAATAAATATGACTTTTAACCACTTGGAGCAAGTATTTCTTTCAAAAAGAACCAGTTGGAGCAAGTATATAGCTTATACTTGGTTTGAGCATCCTATGGGGTATCTGACATCAGTCATTCTACTGACAATTTCATAGTGTGTACCAATCGACCCACACCTTTTAAATTAAACATATAAATTTAAAAAAGAGCTGGAAGGAAAAATAAGAAGATATGCTTTTTAGTGCAGTTACGGGTTGATGTAGGCACATTAAATAATTTGTGTAACTAGTAGGAGCTTATATTCTTCACATGTGGGTGTGAAACAAGAGCTTGGTGGCGGCATTGTAAGAGTGGGACTCTATGTAGGTACATAGTGGCCCCGGTACTTTTGTAGCAATATTAGGGTTCTTTTGTATTCACTCGTGGTCCAATATTTCAAAATTTGAATCCAATCGAATGGTTCAATAGTTTAATATTCGATTCCAAAGAGATTAACAACAAAACCTACACATATTGGTTGCTAAAAAGTGAAAAATTGTGAGTTTAAACTCGTACTTTAATATCTCAAATATCAAGCAAAAAAAAATATAACAGATATATTAACGGACAACATTTTAACTGTTTTTAACTAACATTGTGCATGACTCGTTTATTTGAGTAGTTTGATATCAAATTTATTTCGATTATATAATTTAAAGTAGTTGATTATATATATTTCTCAAAAGATCCCTAAAAAAAAATCTCAAAAGAAGTAAAGGGCTATATTACTAAAGTTCTTAGAGATATTAAAACGTATATTTTAAAAATTGGGAGATGTATTTGTTATAATTAAACTTTTATACATACAACGTTAGAAATAATAAAGGTCCTTACTCAATTTTAAGTGTCTTCCTAGTTCAATATCCAATAAAAGAGTTAGATAGCTCAAATTGTTTAAGTTAAGTGATAAGGAATTTGAAATTTTAATTTCAAACTCAAACGAATGAATAAATATTAATTTAACAATTAAATATTAACATTAACCATTCAAAAATAAAATCCATATTAAATTCAATTTTTAAAACATTACTTTGATTTATACTCCTTTAGCCAAGTCTTAAAGTCAAGACCAAAAGCCAATAATAATAGTTGCGTCTTCACTAGGGCATTCCACCACGAAACACCCTCAAGTCTTTCTATTTTGTTTGTTAGCTATAGTAAATTAAAGCATGGGCCCACTTAATAAAAATACCCTTATATGTGTGTCATTGCCCACGCCCAGTCAACAAATTTATGTCTGCACAACTATTGTATTACCCTTATTTAATTTCTCAATATTGCTCATTGAGTGTGGTGTGTGGACATTTTAAATTCAATTTTACCGCCACTTTTAAATATTTTTCAAACAAAATATATTCACGATATATAAATATGTATACTTTTTTTTGGGAGTGATATAAATATGTATACTATATATACTTCATCTAGTTCAAAATATTCTAGACAATCTATGCATAAAAAACATTCTACACAGTATTCATATTATTCAAGTTTCAATAAATTTTAATAATGATAAGTATAAAATGACCTGAATACTATTTTTGGTTCCTTAGTTAATTTTTGAAGTTCAAGTTGGTCTCATTGTTTTAAACAGTTTTATTTTGATCATTTAATCTATTAACCCGTATTGATTGTTTATGTCAAATATATATTAACCATGTTCTTGAAAGATGATCTGATATATGGAAAATATGGAAGACTCACCAACAGGGGTCTATGACCTAGCATAAGTCCGTTCTAAGCCAATACAAACTTTTTATTAAATAGACAAGACTAAAACATTTTTAAAAATCTATTTCATTTTCTTTCAAAAAAAATTAATTAAAAATATAAACTATAAGCTAGAAAAAACTTTTTAAGCTTATCAAGACGAGCTACATAAGTAAATATGAATAATATCTTATATATATATATATATATTAGATTTTGTATTTGTGTTAAAATATTTTAATTAATTTAATAAGCATATTCTTTTCGATTAATTTTTTTGCATATTTAAATTCATTTTAAAATGTAATTAAAATAGATTGTCACATAAAGTCATACACTATAAATATCAAGTTAGATATTATAATCAAACTTATTCTCATCCATCTATTAGCTTGTTAGTCTATATAAAAAAAAACACATGTGTATGGAATATAAATTATTACTTCTTTTTTTTTAAATTGTTTTATTTTCTTTCAAACAATGATGCACTGCAAGTATGAAACTAACTAGATCTCAGTATCGATGATTGGTACATGTGACTATATGAGTGATGCTTGTACTATTTCGTCGTATCGAATTTGGCATTGGCAATCTTTTTCCTATCCTCTTTTTGACATTCTAACTAGCTACATTACATGGAATTGTTTAAGCAAATAATGTTAGACATTTTTTTTTTGTATAGTTTATTCTATTCAAGTCATTTTCTTGATCAGGAAAGAAATTGGAGTAAAGAATGAATAGGACAACTATCCTATGATAACAATATTGAAACAGATAGAGCACACAATAAGGGAAGGGACCATACCCCATACAAAGCACCCTTTAATTAATTTTATATTGTATATATGCATCAATAAGGGTTCAGTATCATAAGGTGTCAGTGACCCTTTGGATTACAATGATGTGATACTTGGGACTATATAATATATATGGTTGCTTAAAAATCAACAGAATCCAAATCCACATATTTAGGGGACAATAGTACGGATTTTTTTTCAATTTATTGGTTCAATTATAAGTATGTCCATTGTTATGATAAAAACTTTGGGTTAAATATTCAATGACCTGATTATGACTCAAATTAGTAGATTTCATAATCAATAGTTAATTGTTTAATACTATATAATATCATGTCATGCATCTAAATTGTTTCTCTAGCTAGGGATTATCATATGATATCCAAAGTAGTTGAATTCCGTGTCACAATCATCATGATGATAACTTCCACCTTATTTTGATTCTTGGATTCTATAATGGTTTTTACTTTTGTGAATCATATGCTTATAGACATGCATTCAATTATGTAGCATAAGTGATTGCTTAATTCAAACGGAGGAATTTCAACCTTCCAAACTTTCTTTTCCCTATAGCCCTATTATTGTACATGATCCTAGAAAGAAAAAAAAAATCATATATAGTTCTTGCATTTTTTTTACCATTGATTAACCACATTTCCTGTTTTTTTTTTGGTGTCTCATGAAAAATTAATGTGAATTCAAATCAAGGACTTTATATATGTCATAAATTAGAAAATGGGTCAACTTTTTCAAATCTTCTTGTCGACAAATAAAATAATTCTATACCTTTAGCTTTTTCAATTTAATTAATGAAGAAAAGAGAAAGAAAAGAACCACATGCACATCTTGCTCAGCTCAGTTGCTCAATAAAGATTCTTCATCATTTTTGTACATTCAAGTACATATTGAAAACTATATAACCTTCTGACACATGAATATTCATATTCATAAGTAATAACATAGACACCCTTTTGCTCTAGTTTTTACATGTGTCCTTGTGAAATCCAATGTGCATGCTAATACTATATATAAGTGAAGTGAAAAATACCAATTTGTTAATGTATAGTTGTTGAGAGTAAGAACAAAAAGTTCTAAAAAGTTCTAATAATTTTTTTGTGAAATAATCCTAATGAAACATAAACTATGAAATAAATATTATTGACATTGATCTATAGGAGAATGACAGCTTGTGATTACAAAAAGGCCATTCATAAAACTAACTCTATATAGTATATATTAATAGCACCTACCACAGTACCACTGTTTTTTTTTTCTTTGTGGATAGTTGAAGCTACATGAATAAATGTCCCTAACATAAAAAAAATTAGTCCTATTAACATCATACATGCCTTAAATCTGTCACTGCTCATTCTTACACAATAATAGTCACTGATGGTGATTGAGAGCTAGCTTTATATGAGATGTTAAAATTACCCTTTGTTTTTTATATTTTAACTTAATTAATTAATATGATTATTCCTTTGTCTTTCCATTCAAATGATGGGATTACCTCACTCTATACTTGAAAGGGTTATTACTATTATTTATTTTTGTTCTTTACATTCTTTGTCCAATATACTTGTTAATAATAATTAATTAAGAAATTGTTGAATTTACTCTATGGTTATTATTCCATTTTATTTTTGTGCATTTGATTTAGTGATCCTTTAGCTGTCATCAAAGATTGTTGAGAAAAAAATAGAAAAGATTTTAAAATAAGGAGACCTTTTTTATGGTTAGAAAACGTGAGAAACAAATTATTTAAATTACATAATAAAAAATTAAATTAACACAATAAGCAAAATAGTTAGTGGCTAACAATTACTTTTTTATTAGTAGAAAAAAGTAATTACAATTTGATTTTTTTGAGCAAATTAATTCAATTTTATTATTATAATATGTTTGATGCATAAAAGCAAAATAGGACCACTTTTTTGAGGGGTCATGATTCACATACCCATCATACATGCACTTGAATGGGACCCGTTGCTTTTCTAGTCCTTCCCTTTTCTTTTTTGCTGTTAGTCTTTTTACAATATGCTATAAATTTGCAAATTGATAGTAATAATAAGGTAAAATTGAATTGAAGACATATATACATTTTTGAAAGACATATATGTACATGTAAAGTAGTATTTCTAGAAAAATAGTTTGGACAAATATATATTTGAAAGCATTAAAGTTGGTGTTATGGTAGTTGGTTCTGTTTTCCTTGGCAATTTAATTGCTTTATCTTCAAACTCGGGCATCCAACCACAAAAAATACACAAATAAATTGAAATTAATTAAATTTGGAAATTATGAAAACGACAACAAGATATTTAATGTGTAATGAGCAATAGGATTCCTCCACCCTCTCATTCTTCATCATCATCATCTTTTTTTTCTTTCTTTAATATTAAACAAACTATTAATTAATTAATCTTTGTAGAAGAAGACGTTTCCTCGTTTTTCAGCTGCTTGTGACTTCTTACACACCTCAATTACATTTTTTTTAAAACTTGATATCCGATCTAAAAACTGATTAATTTGAAGAAACCAATCCTACCATCCACTTGTAAGGACCCTATTTGCGAATTTGTCCACCAAAATTGACATCAGAGAAAAAACATGAGAACTTGAGAGGAACACACTTTAAGATTATAAGCCAACCATTGACCAATTTCAAATGGGTTGCATTTTCATATTTTACATATATAAATATGTATATAAATATAACTATATATAATATATATTTCTTAACATAGGTTAGTTTTTTCTTCATACTCTCTCTCTCTTTCTCTTTCTTTTTTTCTTCTCTCCCCCCAAAAAAATAGTGTCTTGTTGATCATAAGGGGGTTGCTTGGTTGCATCAAATGATTTGAAAAGAGAGTCAAATCAAATCAAAAGAAGTTTTATCTATCTATCTCATGTTTTGATCTATTCACAGGTACTTCTCCCCAAAAAAGGCTATAGAAAGATAAGAAGATAATAACATGTACATGAATGTGTTCACTTTTACAAAATTTCAACACATACCCAGAATTTCAATTATGAAAAAGATTAATTTTTTGTCCATAAGTGATTGGATAATATGAGGTGAAGAAAGATAGATAGTCATCAACTTTTTTAACTCTTTTTATTCAACTTTCAGTTGCAAGTGGAAGGAAGAGAGTGATAGAATTCTAAACATAGATCATATATATATATAAGTGGTTGGTTTAAATTTAATTAAGTTAATTTGATGTATTGTATATCTATATATCTTATAGTGATGTTTACTTCTCTTGATGTAATTTAGCTATAACTGTAAAATATATATTGTTTTGGTAGGTGAAAACTTTGTGTGCATGTGTGTCTGTGTCTCTGTCCAAAAACAAAAGATTTCTATTTCTCATAGGTTTTGTGTCATTGTTATTGAAAATTCTGTGCAGAGATGAGATAAAGAAAGCACGTGTACACTTCAATTTACATCACAATCTGCAGGTACTATATCTAACAATATATGTATATGTATCATTCATGAAAAATTCACTAACATAGAAAAAGAAATTTCTTCTTACTCTTTCTTTCAATCTCTTTGTACTTCTCAATTCTCTTCCTTTTTCTGTACTAAAAGAAAAAAAAATCCACTATCCTTTGTAAAAAGCTTCCATGTGTTTCTCATCATTCCTTTCCTTTTTGAGTCCTTATATAGTCCACTATGTAATTAAAAGAATTTGCACAAAGAATTAACTTATTTTATCTATACCTTAATTTGGAAAATTCATATTAATAAATTTTTTTGTTAAGAAAACACTTCGATCTTGATCTAGTTTGTAACAATTCATTCATTCTTCTTCTCTAGGAAGTTACAACAATGAAATTAGCTTCAATTATTGAGATTTTGATTGAAGATTGATCCACAAAGAACACACCAACCAGATTCACAAAGCTAAAAGGTACAAGTACAACAACTATGTTGATTAATTAATTAACATATGTTTTAATTCATGATGTTATGGTTTTTTTTTAATTTTTTTTATGTTATCTAAGATGTCAAATTGTGAATTGAAATTCAATCAAACTGAATTATATATATTTTATTTTTGCTAATGACTTGTGCTATTTTCTTTTCAGAGTGAAGTAACAAAAAAAAAATTTGATGGCAACATACTTTCATAATAATTCAGAAATCCAAGGTGGTTCTGACGGCCTTCAAACGCTCATTTTCATGAACCCATCAGGTTACATCAATTACTCCGACGCGCCGCAGACGCCGCCACACGCCGGTAACCTTGTTTTCCTCAACTCAGCCGCCAATCACCCCGGCAACACTTCCCTCCACCACCAACAACAACAGAGTCTATCTCACGCGCCACCACAGTTTGTCGGGGTCCCGCTCTCGGCAGAACAATCAGTACATGCCCATCATGAAGTTTCTGCTTTGCATGGCTTCCCACCGCGCATGCAGTACAACATGTGGAACCCCGCCGATCCTAATTCGGCGGCGCGTGAAGCTACACGCGCTACTCAGGGACTGTCATTAAGCTTACATGCTCAAGGGTCGGGCGAGGACGCGCGTGTTCCCGGTGGTGGGTCGGGTTCGTCTGCTTCGAACGGCGGTGTTTCGGGGATACAGAGTGTGTTATTGAGTTCTAAGTATTTGAAAGCTACACAAGAGTTACTTGATGAAGTTGTTAATGTTAATGGTGGGATTAAGGTTGAAAATGTTAAGAAGAGTTTTGAGAAAAATAAGGTTGTTGGAGAATCTTCAACTGCGGTTAGTGGAGAAGGTGGTTCTGTTGGTGGTGGTGGTGATGGAAATGGAAAACGTAGCACTGAGTTATCAACTACTGAGAGACAAGAAATTCAGATGAAGAAAGCTAAGTTAATTAACATGCTTGATGAGGTAACTTATGAGTTAATTAGATTTATTTATGGTTAATTTTTGAGTTAACTAAAGTTACTCTGTTTACCTAATATTGTTTTTTTGACAAACTCTGTTCACCAATTTTAGTCCCTATCAAATTTGTTTTATGAAGTAATTGTGGCTGTTGGTACATAAACTAGTCAAATTAACAAGTTTTAGTGCATATTTGCATTCATTTTTGAGTTAAAAGTGATTTTGAAAATTTAAAATTGATTTTAAGTATGATTAAGGTTTCTAATCAGAATTAATTTTTTTTTAGAATGATTTTCATGTGAAAAAGGATTTATAGTTTTCGACTTCAAAAGCAATTTTTTACTCAAATTTATTTATTTTTGGAGGTAAAAATTTATTGTTTTATTTATTTTTGGGGGTAAAAATTTATTGTTCAAACTTACATTTAATTGGAAGTATTTAAATATGAATTAAAAAATGAATTAACCTTTATTAAATCCATGAACAATTACCAAATCCTAGTAGTGATCACAACTCACAAGTTTATTGATGTGCTAGTAACAAGTGAAAAGGTTACTCCCTCCTTTCCTTTCCAAAGTTTTAGTTTTTAGATTTTTATTTTTAATTATCTATCATTGTAAAATTCTGAGGTTATATTTATTACTTTTGTCAAATATATCCATGATTATTTATTGTAAACAATATTAAATTCGATACGAAAAATAAAAATGAAAAAATTGAAAACCTAATCACTAAACAATTACTTGTTAGTGTAAAATATTTTTTAATATTTTATTTGGTAGCATTAATTACCTGTTGGTTTCTAATTAAATAATTAATGTGTTTTATTTGGATTGTTTTGGTTTGAAGGTGGAACAAAGATACAGACAATATCACAACCAAATGCAGATGGTGATATCCTCATTTGAGCAAGTTGCAGGAATTGGTTCAGCAAGAACCTACACTGCCCTAGCACTACAAACAATCTCCAAGCAATTTCGATGTTTAAAAGACGCAATTACCGGCCAAATTAGAGCTGCAAATAAGAGCTTAGGAGAAGATGGTAGCTTTGGTGGCAAAATTGAAGGGTCTAGGCTCAAATATGTTGATCATCATTTAAGACAACAAAGAGCTATTCAACAATTAGGAATGATTCATCATAATGCTTGGAGACCTCAAAGAGGATTGCCTGAAAGATCTGTTTCTGTTCTTCGTGCTTGGCTTTTCGAACATTTTCTCCATCCGTAAGTACCCACTATACTTTTCATGACACTATTAGAAAAGGTTAAAAGTAAATTAACATTTTAGTTTTTGAAATTGTAAGAGTCGATCATTTTAGTCCTACGAATAGTATAAGGTCCGTCAATTTAGTAATTTTTTAAAATTTAGTTCACAATTTTCAAGATTTTATGTTTATCTCGATGCAAAAAAGAGATCATTGAAGTCAATATATTCAGGTCTTTTATTGGTTTTGTGCTGAAACAATATGAGTTTGATTTCAGTTACCCCAAGGATTCAGACAAACACATGCTTGCAAAACAAACAGGACTTACCAGGAGCCAGGTAACCTCCTTACTTCTTTATTAAGTGTCGTTTTTTCTTTAATAACGAGTGCGCGAGTATCACATTCTCTGACTCACTATTTTCAACACGCTTATTGATCATGTTAACAATATTGTACAGGTTTCAAATTGGTTCATAAATGCTCGAGTTCGTCTTTGGAAACCAATGGTGGAGGAAATGTACATGGAAGAGATGAAGGATCAAGAGCTGAATGGTTCCGAGGACAATAAATCAAGCAAAAATACCGACGAAGATCCTTCAATGAAAACACCAACTGCACAAGAAAGAGTTCCAACCTCGGAAACAGAATCCAAAAGTTTCAATTCCAAACAAGACATTCCTATGGTTTCAGTTTCAACACCATCAACTTCACCTATTGGTGTGAATGTTAGAAACAATTCGGGATTCAGCTTCACAGAACTTGATGGAATAACACAAGCAAGTCCAAAGCGAACGAGGAACCATGAAATTCTTCAATCACCGAATCATGTGAAGTCCAATGAAACAACAACTAATAATGAACAAATTTCAATGAAATTTGGTGATGATAGACAAAGTAGAGATGGTTATTGTTTCATGGGAAACCAAACTAATTTCATTGCTGGTTTTGGTCAATATCCAATGGAGGAAATCGGAAGATTTGATGCAGAACAATTTGCACCAAGGTTTTCAGGTAATAATAATGGTGTTTCACTCACTCTTGGTTTGCCTCATTGTGACACATTATCAGGAACACATCAAAGTTTTATGCCAAACCAAAACATTCAACTAGGAAGAAGATTGGACATTAGTGAAACAAATGAGTATGGTGACTCTTCAGCTGCATTTGAGAGTATCAACATGCAGAATCCAAAGAGGTTTGCCGCACAATTGTTGCCGGATTTTGTGGCATAAATAAGACATTGAAGGGAAATACATGATACAATCGGGGAAACGGCGTCTCTGCGATGATTGCGTCTCGCAATTTTTAATCTTGACTGTTCGATCTAAATCAATGACGGAGAGATTATAATCTGAACTGTCTGATCTCAAATCAATAGTCGATATCATTTCCAACATGTAAATGTGCGCTTCTCTTACTGCAGGGAATCTGGATCCATAGCAATGATTGTGTTTCTCTCTTGAGTTCTTGAAATCTATGTGTTTACTTTGGGGAGTAGTGAAGTATTGTAGTGTATAAAGAAAGAAGGAATTGGATTATTCTAGTATAGGTGTATACCCTGCATAGAACCATTTGAGTTCTTAGATAGCATAGGGATTTGAAAGTATATGGTTGAGGTTGTATATTATTTTTGTAAGTTTTGAAGATGGGATAGATGGGTTTATATCATAAAGTTTCAATTGGTAAAGATGACAATATATCTTCGATTGAGAATATATGTTTTATGGTTTGTTGTTGCAAATACATTGAAGAATGTGAAACCAATTATTACCACTTTCTTTTATTTTTGTTAAGGTCTTGTTAACGAGTGTCATCGGCGCACTGGTTAACATTTCTCTTTTTCTTATTTCATGGTTATGTCCAAAAGAATTATTTTTAATCAGCAATTTTTTTATTAGAGCAAGTCACACCAAGCACAACCCTAGTAAGTAGGTACACTGATACATAGGAAACTGAATTTAGTGACAACCTTACAACGGAAAGCTATCCTCTCTCATAATTTGGAGGAATGTTGAATAGCATGTTGTCAAGAGTGTGAACCGATTGGAACTAGCCAAAACCGATAACCCATTTTTGGAAATGGGTCGAGTCAATGCTTAAACTTTGACTGTGTTTTAACTAATTTATTCAAAAACATATCAGAAGTGGTTTGAACAAGACTTGAACGCGCCCAAGTAGCAACAAAGTCAAAGGCACATGATAGAGACTTGTTCTAGGGTGGGAAAGTTTGATAGGTCTCATATCGTGGACGAGTGAAAAAAAATGAAAATGAACGGTTGGATATTGAATTTCTATGATTCTTAACATACATCCACAACACTTAATATTTTTCTGGAACTATCTTTCTTTCTACTCTTCATCTTGAATCTATGAATTAAACTAACAAAGTTATCGGTGGTGATTAGGGCATGATACTTGAATCTATGAATTATACCTCTGGAAGGTCATAGCACAATACTGTCAACTTCTCTATGTACCTTTCTGCTCTTTTATGGGGTTAACGTAGCTAACATGGGCATAAAAGATATATAATCACCACGAAACCACATTAAATTTTGAGATTATTATTACCTTTTTTAGTAAAAGGCAAAAGAATAGTTCGCTTTGTGTTTATTATTACTACCTAATTGATATATATTAGATTTTATGACAAGAACTTCATATTAAAACATCCAAGTTTATAAATATTCTTAGTTATTGTTCTATTTGATTAATTATTCCTATTTAAAACATTCAACGTTATTGCTTCCATTCTATTTTTCTTTTTCTTTTTTTAAATTGATAATTATGTCTTTTACATAATTGGATTTGGCATTTCTTCGATCCAAGTGGATCAGGTCTTGTACATAATGACAGTTACTCTTCACGCTTCTTCAATTGCTCAAAATATCAAGTGTCGTAGCAGCACTTAAGTATAGATTAATATTTCAGCTGTAGTTAAGTGTCGTTTGATACTTTTTTGACCAGTTCAATTAATTTTTAAGTTGGTTTAATTGATTTAAAAAATATCTCGAATGTGCTGTTGAGGATAAAATGATAATTTTGGGACGCCTAAGAGCAATTTGAGAAGTTTAAAGAGCAATTTGCGTAAACAAATATTAGTTATTGTTTTGAGAATTCTGTTCTTTACCCAAACTGTTTCGCTCATTTCCAAAGTAAATGTCTAAAATGCTCTTACGTGACTTAAGTCACACTAGTGTATTTTTTACATGAGTTAGGTCATGCAGCGTGAATTTAATCTTCCGGGTGAATGCTTGTTAACTGTCATTTGACAAGTTTGAACTACCTCATTCAAAGGAAGACAATTGTTGTAGTTGGAAGGTGCATTTCCCTACCTAATCACGAACTTCTGGCGGAATCAAACTTTTGATGATATCTTCAGTTGATCTCAGCAACGTTACCCGCATATCGATCCA